>SNQW01000061.1_pt1 | contig 120099 bp, 118 predicted proteins | sample 2580511 | NCBI WGS metagenome assembly SNQW01 (sample SAMN10953775, study PRJNA522744) | food fermentation metagenome | isolation source: 8-hour incubation of native-enriched microbial consortia from nixtamalized... | place: Mexico | collected 2017-09-24
TTGTTATGTAATTCTCGAATCATAAAAAACTCCCCAATCTTGACCATCGTTTCTCCACTCCGTGATGTAAAAGTTTCAAAACGATTATCCGTTATTTTTGGGGAATTTGAAAACGGCGTTATTAGGGATTTTACAACCGTTACTTACACTCTTTAATGAATTTCTGTCAAAAAAACTTTAAAAATGAAGGGAAATGACATTCCATTACAGTTTACGTTTTTTCACCTTCGGTGAAATTTGCTATTTTGCAAAACGTTCAATTATAAAAATATATTATTAAGCAAAAAAAATCGATGATAAACACAAGACTTTTGTACCATTAAATAGCTTGGTATAATTTAGTAGTTAATAATCAATTTAAAAAATTATTTTAAAAAACATGAAGGAAATGGGGGAGATTAATGAGATTTTATATGCCTGAGGAATTACCTTTGAGTTTGTTTTATTATGCTTGGAAAAAGGCAAAGTATTTTGTTGTTAATCAAAGTGGATTCTATGACCCAGTCGATGTAAAACGTTTTGAATTAAATCTAGATCAAAATTTGCTAGATCTGAAAGAGAGCTTTGAAAACTTATTTAACAATTATGGTTCAATTAAAGGGAAAGCTTATTTTACTCCTAAGGCATCTAAAGACAACAATAAACGTTACCGTATTATGACGTATTTTAATTTTAAAGATCAAGTTGCATGGGCAGTAGCTGTACTTGCTTTAGCTGATTGGTTTGATACAAATGATGAAATAATGAGGATTTTTCCAATTAAAGATACCCAACTAAGGAATATATATTCATGGATGGTTCCCTGGAGTTATAACAATAGGATAAAAAGAGTTGTCTTGCAGGATGATTTAACTGATGAACATAGAAGATTATATACCCACTTTAATAGTAAAGATTTTTATGAAAGCTTTCAATGGGGACTCCGTAATTTACGTGAGGAGAGAAAGAGGCAATTTGAAAAGATAAGGGAAACAAAGGATATAGTATATTATGGAGAAGCAGATATCAAAGAGTTTTATCCCTCCCTAAAAATAAGTTATATAAAGGAGGCAATATTTAAAAGGCTAACCGAGTTATCTAAAGATCAAAATGATATTCATAAAGAAAAGTATAAACAATGGGAAATTATTATAAATAATCTATGCAATTTTGAAATTGATTATGGGGCTTTGCATCAAGAACCATTTGCGATGCAATCAGTTAATGATAGTTTACTTGGAGATAGGGAGGCCTCATATGAAGAGCTGATTGAAAAGCTGAAATACACATTACCAATTAATTTAATATCTTCTGGATTTCTTGCGAATTGTGCACTCACAGAATTCTTTGATATCAGAATCGCAGACTTTCTCAAAAAGAAATGTAAAGAAAATGGGATTGAAGCGTATATTACTAGATACACAGATGACATAATGATTGTATCTTCAAATGAAAAAACGGTAACAGAGACAATTATAGAAATTGATAAATTACTAACAAAGATGGAACTTTCCCTATCTATAGAGAAGTGTAAACCTAAGCCTTTTCTCCCATCATCTTTAAACTATGACGAAGATATATTAGATATCAACATTAGAAATGAAAATATTACATTTCAAAACAGAATAATGGAGTATTTCAAAGAATCCACTAAGAAGTTTTTTGAAAATAACTGCCCTAGAGTTGAGAAGCATGATAAAATTCCTGGTTCAACTTCAGTAATAGAAAAGCTTTCTCAAATAAATGAGCAGACATTATGGGCTTTAAATAATAAAGAGCTGGAAAGATACTTAGTTGAAGTTCTAAAATTAATGGAGATAAATTTTGGTGCAGATGAAATAAAAGATGAAACTAAAGTAGCTTTTACTGCTTGGAGGGCTAGAAAAGGGGCAGAAGAATTACTGAATCGAAAACTTCCTATTTCACAATATAAAATAAATGATATTCTTCAAAGGGTTATCAGAAAATACCCATATAAATTATCTTTGCTTGATTATTACGTAATTCACTTATTTGACAGAACTAAATTTGAAAACATTATAGAGCCAATGGAGAAGTTACTGGCTGAATTGAAACAAAAAAGTGAGGATGAAAAAATTTCAATTGGAAGTTACGGTGCATATGTAAGAACGCGTTTCATGTATGTAATAATACATAACTGGCATCTTGTAAGAGAATCACAACGTAAAACACTAAAAGGTGTTATTTATGAAGGGATTTTATCATGGTATAAAGATGAGCCTATATGGCATGAAAAAATAGCAATATATTGGCTACTTATTGTTTTGGGAATAAATAGGGAGCCAGGGATAGGTAATTTAAATAATAGTAATTCTATAGAAGAAATGGAAAAGCTATTTTCTATAAGTAAAATGAAGAATAAAGAAATAGACGCAGACTCTGAGTTGTTTAATAGTCTTATATTGGATGCAATTAAATTGAGAAAGAGTAAAAATGGGGATGTTTGGGAACTTGATGAAGATGAAGAGGGATGGTTTTCTTGGAGATGGGATACTTTAAATAGAAGAGTCAAAGGTAATTTAAAGCAGGTGCATCTAAGAACAGTGATTTCATTAGCTAAATTTAATAAAGATTTAATCCCTAGAAAAGGTTTTGAGTTAATAATCAGAAGACTAGATAAAGGGTTTATATCAAGATCTAAAGAAAATTTAAAAATATTCGATGATGCAACCTCGCTAGTTGATTCAATTATAGTGGAATGGATAAGAAATCCAAACAAAAAACATGTGAAAAATTTTTTAGCGGCACTAACATACAAAAATAAAAATGAATTACTACAAGAAATGTATGTAAGTAAACCATTAAGAAAATATTGTGCCAATAGAATAGAGAATATTGTAGAAATTATTAAGGTGTTAAAGCTGTTACCTATAGAGAATATCTCTTCATTGCCTTTCGACATACAGAATAATATCGGATTAAATAAAGATGATAAGAAAATACCACTGAGTGACTGGATAGCTGTTACGGAGAACTTAAAATATGATAAATCAAGGATTAGTCAACCTTTATCTGAACTTGAAATAGCTTCTCTAATGCTATCTATTATTGAAGAAATTGATGACGCCAATTACATTTATCTTTCATTAAAAAATCTTACTGTAACAATAAAAGATTGGAAAACTTGGAGGGAGAACAATCTAGCAGAGAAATTCAGCAGCGTCAATATAGAACTGAATGTTAAAAACAAAATATTAAACGAACAGGAAGAAATTTTGAAGAAGTTTATAGATGAAATTTCTAAAACACAAAAGGATTTTTCTAAGTGCTATGTTTTATCTATAATCTTGTTAAGATTATTAGTTAAAAGAAACATTAATAAAGAGTTTTATAAAGTTGTATCTTTATTAAGATGGAAGGGGTTTCAAGAAATTCTAAAGAGGACATCATTTCCTTCAACTAATTATGTTACTTTATTAAGTAGTACTTTAAATTCTACTCAATATATTTTTAGGGAATTTTATAAGGAGTTTGGCGTTTCGTTATTACCGTATAAGCAAATGACTAAGTATAGAAAAGGATTATGTTTAAACGAATATAAAAAAGAAATTACAGGTCATTATAACTCTTTGAAACAGCAATATATGACTTGGGATTTTGGTCTAATAGAAAGGATTACCATTGATGTAGATTTGATAATGGGGGAAAGTGGTTCCTATGGGAATAAGAGATAAAATTAAAGTAACTATAGGCCAACTCAAACATGAGGGGAAGTTCGAAGATCTATGGAATATATCGGCTAGAATAAGGTATAAAAACCCTGAAAATCAACTTGAAGCTATGTTTAAGGTAGTCGAAAATGCTAAGTTAGAAAACGCTGACTTTGTTATTCTGCCAGAGTTATTTCTGCCGAGAGAGTATCTTTATAAACATATAAAGGCAATTTGTGAAGAGAATAAATTTATTATGATTGGAGGACTTGAGTACGGACCACATTATATACCTGAGGTTGATAGGTTATTTCCTGTAATAAACAGTGCGTTTGTGGCAATACCAGATTCTTTAAAAAGAGAAAGTAAGTTAGAAAAATCAGCTAACAACTATTCAACTATTATTGAAACTCCAAAAATTTTCCCAGCAGATGAGGAATTGGAGTTTATAGAAAAGTGTGGATATAAATTTTTAAATGGTAATCGTGTATATATCTTTAAGAGTAGCTTAGTAGGAAATTGGGCGGTTTTAATCTGTGTTGACTTTTTAAATTTGCCTATTCAAGTTTTGTTACAGGGAGAAATACAAACGTTATTTATCATCGCCTATAATCCAGATGTAGAATACTATGTATCCTTAGCCGATTCAATACATCGATTACTATTATGTAATGTAATTATTTGTAATACTGGAAAGATAGGGGGCTCACTCTGTTTTACTCCTTATCGAACAAATTACTTAAGAAATGCTTACCAAGTTAAAGGAAATAATATTGATGCAGCAGTTACAGTTGAGTTGCCTATAAAACGGATTTACCAAGCACAACAAGAAAATTCAGAGTCGTCGGTTTTTAACGAAGAACCAAAATTAATTAAAAAACCGCCTGATTATAAAAAGTTTAGAATTAGAAGTATAGATGAATAAGCCATGCTATTTATCTGAAAGCTGCCTTTATTGATAACTTAGATGCCTAGATTATAAATTACACGATTTTGATTTATATACCATACTATATTATAAAAGGAATTTTATATTGACATTAAGTTATTATTCTGGCGCTAACTGGTGTTCGCCTGAGTACACATAATATACTTTTCTAAAAGTTATGTGTACTCAAGTATTTGATATAAAGCCTCCTCATAAAAAGCGGAAGGGGAGACTACATGAAACTGACCCATATTTTATTCTTTAATCAAGCATCGACTTTATATTATGCACAAGAAAGTTAATAGTGAGCAAATGCATCGTCTGAATGGACAAGCATAAATTGTTGCTACTATCTACTCGACACATGTGGAGTGCGTTTCACTACTTGTTAGGAAAGATCAATAAGAGGTATAACAGTGAATAGAGAGCCTTTCCTTTTAGACAATTTAGTTTTATAAAAATAAAAATATAACTGCATTTTATATAAGAATAATAAAGTACCCCTAGTGAAGGTTCATCTAGAGGGTACTTTTTTTCTTTTGGTCTTTCAGTCATGGATCAAACTGAGCAGCCTGTTACTATTTAATATTGTATATATAAATAAATCCGTGCACATATGCGCGTAATAATCCTAGTAGGGTTTACTTCCTTTTTTCCTGATTGTTTATTACTTTTCTCTATTTTCTTTACTGGTTAACTCCAAGAATATTTTGAAATAGTACTAAAATATGTTTCACTCCTATATCTGTCCAGCAACTTTCTTTAAGCGTCCTGCAAGTGGTACTACAATGATACCGGCTATTACGACCTGCATAACGTTTCCGGGGATGGAGCCGATTGGCTGTATCCAGTTACTGTAAAGGATAACTTCGGTAAAATAGTAGCCCACGATTTTTATAATCAGTGCAACGACAATTGCCAGTGTGTTTACAAGTACTCTTTTGCCGGGTACCTTTTCGGATATGAGGCCGGCTAAAAAGCCCATTGAACCTACGATGATGAATGTAAACGGTGCCCATGCTGCCCAACCGGAGATAAGATCGAAGAAGGCCATTCCGAAGGCACCTGCTATGGCTCCTGTTTTTTTGCCGTAAACCAGGGCTGCTATAAAAAGAGGCACGTTACCTAGATGAATTAGACCTCCGTTACCCATTATTGGGAGCCTTATGTTGATGAACATTGTGGCTACAAGGGTAAATGTGATGAAAAGTGCATTGATGACTATGGTTTTTGTTTTAGTTGTTTCTCTCGATGAGAATGTTGAATCCATATGATAACCTCTTTCTTTATTTCTTTAAGATATCATCATACTCCTAATCAGATATTTAATAAATACTTAATATTATTTATTTACACAGGTACAGAAGTCTAGTAATAACAGATATACGGAAGAAGTGTTTTGCAGTCAAGTCAATTATGAGCAGTGAAAATTTTAGTGTGAAAAATACTCAATACATGTGTAGTAACATTATATTTGAATGGTAAAAAATAAAGAAATATAGATAAAGAAAAGGGCACCTGCTAAGCAATTGGCAGGTGCTTTTTTCCTGCTATTATCGTCTCATCAGAAAGGACAAGAAAATTGAAGAAATTTAGAGGATTTCGACCCAGAAATCACGAAAATGAATTATAAAAAGATATTTTATCATATTATCGAATTAGTGTTTTACCATGATAAAGGATAGACTCTAATAGAGCATTAATTATAGGGGGATACATAGATGAAAAGATTTGCAGCAATATTTCTTGTATTCGGTATGATTATATCAATCATAGCCGGATGCTCTAGTGCTAGTAGCAGCAGCACTGACAAAAAATTAGTTATCGGTGTGGATGATCAATTTGCCCCGATGGGATTTCGTGATGATAAAAACGAACTCGTTGGTTTTGATATCGATTATGCCAGGGCAGCCGGTGAAAAAATGGGATACGAAGTTGTATTTCAGCCAATAGACTGGAAGGCAAAGGAATCCGAACTTAGTAGCGGACGAATTGATTTGATTTGGAATGGCTATACGATTAATGAAACACGAAAAAAGCAGGTATTATTTACAAAACCATATCTGAAAAATGCTCAAATTGTAGTCACACTGGCGAAATCAAACATTAGTAAATTAGACGATTTAGCAGGAAAAAATGTAGGACTTCAAGCATTATCCTCTGCACAGGAAGCGTTAAATGGAAGTACAGTAAAGTCGAAAATCAAAACCGTATCCGAGTATAAAGATAATGTTTTGGCATTAAGTGATTTAAAAATTGGACGTGTTGATGCGGTTGTTATTGATGAAGTCGTTGCCAAATACTACATGTCTAAGGAAAAAGATACATTCAAGATTCTTGATGAATCACTTGCGCCAGAAGAGTATGGAGTCGGCGTGAAAAAAGGCAATGAAAAATTGTTGAACGAATTGCAAAAAGCACTGGATGAGATTAACAAGGATGGCACTGCCGCAAAAATCTCTGAAAAGTGGTTTGGTGAAGACAAAGTATTGAAATAAAGTAAGATTATATGATAAATCAAAATCCGGATTTTTTCCAAAAGATCCGGTTTTCTTCATGGATAAGAAAGTATATAAATTACACTTGATAGTTTGACAGGGTAGCGTGGTTGGAAGGAGGCGATTCAGAAAAAGAAGAGATTGGATGCGCCCTGCGATCCGGCAGAAGAAAGGCCAGTGTGTCTTTTTCCGACCGCCCACCGCCTTTCCTTCTTTTCTTCCCTCTCACCACAAGAATTTGTCGATTTATCAAATCAAATGTATACAGATATCGCTGTAAAGGGAGAAAGCATCATCCGCTTTCTTCCGATTGTATTACTCGAAAAACCCGCGAGTTTTTCTTAATGAGGAGCATATGACGATGAGCATTGATTACATATTGAATATTACGGGCTCCATGTTAGAAGGGGCACAAATGACGATCCTCTTATTTCTAATCGCCATTGTTGCCGCAATTCCACTGGGGTTTGTTTTGACCTTGATGGCAAATAGTACGAGCAAGCTTATCTCCTGGTTTGCGAATAGTTATATTTATGTGATGCGTGGCACTCCGTTATTATTGCAGTTGCTGTTTATCTGCTTCGGACTGCCCCTTATCCCGATCATCGGCGACTATCTCATTATGGATAGATTCGTTGCTGCTTGCCTGGGCTTCATTCTGAACTATGCGGCTTATTTTGCTGAGATCTTTAGAGGCGGTCTTTTGGCGATTGATAAGGGACAATATGAGGCTTCACAGGTGTTGGGATTAAGCAGATGGCAAACAACAACGAAGGTAATCCTGCCACAAATGTTCCGTGTTGCGTTGCCTGCAGTTTCTAATGAATCGATAACGCTCGTAAAGGATACGGCACTTTTATATGCAGTTGCGGTTCCAGAGCTATTGCATTTTGCGCAAACGGCTGTGAATCGTGACTTTACGATTGTTCCTTTTGTTATAGCAGGTGTCATTTATTTGCTAATGACTCTTGTTTTGACACTGCTTTTTAAGCAGCTTGAGAAAAAGTTCAAATTTGAATAAAAGGACTGGCATGAAATGGCGATCATTGAAGTTTCAAATGTAAAAAAGTCTTTTGGCAATGTAGATGTACTTAAAAATATTACATTTACTGTAGATAAAAGCGAAGTTGTTGCGGTTATAGGTCCCTCAGGCTCCGGGAAGAGTACGATGCTTAGAAGCCTGATCCACCTTGAGCATGTAAATGATGGAAGCATTTGTGTTCAAGGCGATTATCTTGTAAAAGACGGTATATATGCGAACAGTCAAGATATAAAACAAATTACCTCAAAAATGGGAATGGTGTTTCAACATTTTAATCTATTTCCCCATCTCACTGTGAAGGAAAATCTGGAGCTTGCCCCGAGGTATGTAAAGAAGGGATCGAAAGAGGAGATAAGCAAAAAAAGCAGAGAGCTCCTAGAGAAGGTTGGGTTGTCTACAAAAGCTGATGTGTACCCTGCCAGGCTCTCTGGCGGCCAAAAACAACGGGTAGCGATTGCCCGTGCATTGATGATGAACCCCGATATTATCCTTTTTGATGAACCGACATCAGCCCTTGATCCGGAGCTGACGGGTGAGGTATTACAGGTTATCAAGCAGCTTGCAGAAGAGCATATGACAATGATTGTCGTTACGCATGAAATGGGTTTTGCTAAAGAAGTAGCAAACAAAATTATGTTTGTAGACAACGGTGAAATTCTAGAATCAGGCAAACCTGAACAAATATTTACCAATCCGCAATTTGATAGAACGAGAGCATTTATAAACACAGTTTTATAAAAAATTCGCGAGACGTGCATAAGTTATGAATAGCAAACCAGCGTTATTAAGGTAGAGAGTATGATAGGGAATTAAAAGCTACGAATTTGAATGGGTAGTTTTACAAGTCCTTTGGGAGAAATCCTAAGGGGCTCTTTTATTTTTTGCATTGGAAAGACAGTAGGAAGAGATATCGTTTCCCTATCATGGATAATTAGAATTTATCTTAACTTTATATGAGGTAAATGGTAATATGACTAAATTTATGACGTCGGTCACTATTTTGTGACTATTCATTACCATATAATTCTAATTAGTTACAAATTAAGGGAGGTAATAACGTGAGCCAACAATATTCAGTAGTTTTTGTAAACAATTCAACAAACCTTGGAGATGTATGTGTATTTCAAAAAGATCCTAATATTGGGGTTGCGAATGTACAGTCTCTCGCATGGTTTACAAAAACAACGCATCCTAACACAAGGGCCGTTTTTAAATGGAATATTGATTACAGTTTTGTTTGGGCTGAAACAGGCGAGCTTGTCCCTGGCGTTCAATTCATCGCAAGTGAAGTGCTAAATGCTGACTTAACGCAGAACAATGCGGTTAATCTCTCTTATGTAAGTAACGCATACACATTTACAAAGCAAAAGACGGAACAGCCACTCGGCAGTCTCTTGATACACCAGGATGCAAATATTCCCCTCAAACAAGCTTCTGTAGGGATAGGGATGTCTGGAAACGGCACATTCGCAGTACAAGCCCAACCTAACCTGGATTTAACATTTACTCCTCATCCGAAGTATTACATTTCATTTGGAACATTTACAGAGGGAGAAGTGCTAGACATAGCACAAATGACTAAGTTTGCAGAACTCAAGTTTGATCCGGGTGTTTATTCAATCACAGCTATATTAAATGCAGATAACACATGGACAGTTAAATCCACGAATCAGGCGAATGAAGAATTTGTAGCAGCACGGGCGAATAATCCGACTGCCCAACGGCTTCTATAGACGTACAAAAAGTAGCCCTTCTGCCAAAACAGGCAGGAGGGCTTTACTTTTGTTATGTGGTTTTAACGGCTTGTTTACCTGTACGGGATCGGACGGCCATGCTGCTCAAAAGTAGTCATGACGGCCCTCGTCAGTATTTCGATACCATCGAGTAGTGCTTCTCGATCGAAGCTCATATGTGGGTTGTGTAATCCGGGTTTCAAATTACAGCCCAAACCGAGCATGGTTGCTTTGAGATGAGGTCGCTCTTTGGTGTAATAATGAAAATCCTCTACCCATGGTGTGTGTAACAATAGGAGATTCTAGTCGTTCACTCCCCAGCGTTCATCTGAGTCATTTTTGCTGAGTAGGGTTCAAGTGGATTGAGATAGATGCCTTTGATTTGTTCTACAATAGCTGTCACTACTTCAATTGCGTTGGGATTTGGATGACTTGACGGCAGCTGTTTATTATGACAGTGAGCATCAGTCAATGGGGTATCTGTTGTACTGGATTGCTAGAGAAGTTTTTCATATGAAGGAAATGGTCTTTGTGAATCAAGAAGCGCGGATCGAGCGTTTCCAGGCGGACGAAGCTACAGGCAGTTTGCTTGAAAAGCTGATTATCCGCCAGCAACCGTACTTCTCTGATTACTTCTAATATGGTAAAATGGCAGCGGTTGATTCGAGAAATTTTATCTACCTGAAATTAGCAGGATCACCTCTCCGAGAAAGTTATAAATGAAGCTTTAACCCGTCTAAACTTTACATTTAAGACGGGATTTCGTGTGCTGCCTAGAATCTGTAGAGAGCGATATGACGGGAGATAAATAAGGAATCTCTTTAGAAATAGGTGACATTATGGCGAATCCGTTTTCTAATAAAAAGAAAATTCGTGGATGGAAACGTAGGATAAAACAAATTGAGCAATGGAAACTCCGAAGCATCGAATTAGATGTCGAGCAGCTACTGCAAAATCAACGAGAGTATGTGAAACTATGGATTGATCCGTGGTACAGACTTGTTAAGCGCAATCCTCCGCTCTGGTATTCCAGGTTACTTCTGGCTGCCATGATTGAAGTATATCATTCCTGGCATGAAAAGCTGAGCCAGTTTGATGAATCATTTTACCTGAAGATGTGGCTGTACTATCCAAACTTCATTAACTCGCAAATTGTGGTGGTATTTCGAGATTGTTTGCATTTCTATGACGATGTTTTTGATAAGAGCGATGAGAAGAAAGCTTTTCCGTATGAAGCCTTTGGCAATCGAGAATTGGTAGAACGGTTTGCATGGCAGCTTCATATTGATTCGCATAGCTACTGGCTTTCTGAAATACAGGAAGACATTCAATTAGGGTTTCATACCGAAAAACAAGTAGCAGCTATTATGAGAAAAGCATATAAATCTGAATCCGTAAAATTGAGCTATGGTATCGATACAGTCTTTAAGATAAAAGCCGGAGATGTGTGGGTGGGTGAACTTTATACTAAAGCTATTTAGTCAAGTTCAGTACTTGATTTTGGAACGGATATTTAAATAGATAGACTTCTTTTACCCCTGTGGAGACCTGATCTCTCCCAGGGGTATTTTTCTATATATTGGATAGGTTGAGCAAAAAGAATTATATAAGTACAAGGAAAAAAGGAAGGTGTTCACATGTTTTTATCTTAATAACGTAGTAAAAATCCCTTAATTTTCCCATGTAGCTAAATAGGTCTCTATTTTAGTAGAAAAGGAATGTTGTATAATTTTTCTAATGGAAAGATGATTTATATAAATTACACTTGATATTTTGACATGGTAACGTGGTTGGAAGTAGGAGAGGTGGGGAAAGAAGAGGGTGGATACGCCCTGCGCCCCGGCAGAAAAAAGGCAAACGTGTTTTTTTCCGACCGCTCCCGCCCACCGCCCTTCCTTCTTTTCTTACCTCTCACCACAAGAATTTGTCGATTTATCAAATCAGATGTATATAGATATTGGAGGAAATAGCATTGGGCCAGATGAGAATATTAGCAGAGTTGGCCTCACAGGTCGCTTCTGAACTTCAAGGTATAGGTGAAGAGTATGAAGCGTCGGGAAGCCGTGCTGCGACAGTTATGACAAATGTGCAGCAGGGATGGCAAACAACGGCGAAGGATAAAGTGAATGCATTGTATCAGGAAGCAGAAATGTCTTATAAGTTTGCGCGTCAATATATTGATGAGACGTGCACCATGTTGCGGCAGCTTGCGATATATGCTGAGCAGCTGGCAATGCAGGAAGAGCAGAAGAATAAATAGAGAGAAACAGGAGAAACGGATATGAGCGCAAATTCCCTTACTATTACACCTTCCCGCATAAAGGATGCAGCCGGACGATTGGGCTATGAGATAAACGGACTGGAGCATATTGCATCCAAGATGGGTACATACGGCTTTTCCATGGCACGCCTCACTGCAGTTCCTACAGGAGACAACGTACAAGCGGTATACGAGCAAGCGCTCCGTATGATGAAAAAGCACATTGAACAGATGCGCTATATCGAGGAACGATTGCATGAGGTAGCTGACAATTTTCAGGAAGCTGACGAAATGGCTGTACAATGGGAGCAGCCCTCGATAGACACATTCCAGCGTTCCTCTTCTATGACATTCGCTCCGGTAGCCGCCATGCATAACTCGCCCCTGGCAATGCTATATGGAGTACCACCGATGTTTTCCCGGGATATAAGCTGGCAGGGAAGAGCGTATTCCTTCATGCCATTAACATCTGCAACAACGACGAAGACAAGTACATCGGTACCGAAAAAAGAAAATGTTCCTTTCTGGGATACGCCTGGTATTGGAAACTTTAAAGACGAATTTAAGTTTAATAAGGATCAGTTAAGTTATAAAGCAGAAGGCAGCTTTCTTGATACGGCCCCATTAGCAGGCGGAAAAAAGATGCCATTGAATGCAAGGATTTTGACGGGCGCAGGGGAGATGAATATTCCCATTAGCGACAAACAATTGGTTAAGGATCTGGCTACAGGCTCCTTTATTGGCGGTAAAGCTGAAGTGAGTGCATTTGAGAGTACGCTTAAGCATGATGACATTGAAGCCAAGCTGAAGGTAGGAACAGCAGAAGCCAAGGCAGGGATTGAGAATTACAGCGTCGGGGCAGGAGCGGAAGCGAGTGCGGTTAAATTAGAAACAAAGAAAAAGCTCTTTACGTTTTTTGGCTATTCCCCCCTTGAGGAATGGTTTGGCATCAGCCCTTATGTGGGCGTGGATATATCGTTGGGTGGGACTGGCGTTAGCGCAAGCGTAGGCTTGCAAAATGAAGTATATGCAGCGGATGGAATCGGTGTAGGGGTGAAGTTTGGCGTTGACATCAAAGATGATTAGCAGCATAGGGAGGATAGAATGAGTAACGGTAAAGATACGAAAGTATTTTTTCTAGAACGGATATACAAAGCAATCCCGTTGTTTGCGCTCATCATGACCATAGCGGGTACTGTCATGATTTTTCTTGCCATGAGACATGTGGAAAATGCTGACCAGGAAAAAATGATCATTATCGCGATGGCAGCAGTTTTTTATTTACCTAGTCTTGTGCTTTATTTAATTCGCATTTTTTATTTAAAAGGCAAGATTATCTCGATCAAAAGCAAGCGGGAATAAGCGCATGAAAAAGATGATAGCAATATGTATGTTCATTTCATTACTGATAGCTGGAGGATGTTCTACGATGAAAGAAGAGATAGATGTAAATAAGCTGCTTCCTATCGGAAGTGTTGTAAAATTAAAAGAGGTAGAGAAGCCTGTCATGATCTACGGACGTAAGCAAAAGCAAACTTCTACAAAAAGAGAGTATGACTATGTTGCCGTGCCTTACCCTGAGGGCAATATTAGTGAAGAATATAACGTATTTTTTAATCGAAACATGATTAAAGAAGTTTTGCATAAAGGTTACGAAACAGAGGAAGAGCAAAAGCTTCGTCAAGAGTTAGAATAATGGTGTCAGGACCCTTCCTAACATACGGAAGGGTTTTTGTTTTATTGGTGGAACTATAAATAAAGGATACGAACGTATTTTCTGTTACTGCACTATGGCGCTTGGTTTTATGATAAAATGGCTCATGGTATTCGTGAAGAAAGCATACGAAGCAAGGAGAATACATAATGGCTGAAACGACTGTAGTACAACCATTTTTAAAGTGGGCAGGAGGCAAGAGACAGCTTCTTCCTGAAATAAGAAAATATATCCCGAAACATTTTACCTACTACTATGAACCGTTTATAGGGGCTGGGGCTGTTTTATTCGACTTGAAGCCTCATAACGCGACGATAAACGATGTGAACGCCGAATTAATTAATGTGTACAATGTGATTCGAACAGATGTTGATAACCTTGTCCGCGATTTACAAAAGCATCAGAATAATCCAGAGTACTTTTATGAAATAAGAGCACTGGATAGAACCGAAGCGTATCATCATCTTTCACCGCTACAAAGAGCGTCGCGGTTAATTTATCTCAATAAGACGTGCTATAACGGCTTGTTCAGAGTAAACAGTAAGGGACAGTTTAACGTTCCTTTCGGAAAATATAAAAATCCTTCTATCGTGAACGAGGACGTGTTGAGAGCTGTAAGCGATTATTTGAACAATAATCATGTAGCAATCTTAAATGAAGACTTTGAGGAAGCCGTTCGAAATGCAGGAGAAGGAGATTTGGTGTATTTCGATCCCCCGTATGATCCGGTTTCAGAAACCTCTTCCTTCACAAGCTATTCAAACGAGGGTTTCACGAGGGATGACCAGACACGTTTACGGGACTTGTATTTGGAATTGCATAAGAGAGGGTGTTATGTGCTATTAAGCAATAGTGATACTCCGTTTATAAATGAGATTTATCAGGAACTGCATACATCAAATCCTGAGATCTGCATCAAAAAAGTACAGGCCAGCCGAGCCATTAATTCTCAAGGAGCGAAGCGGGGGAAAATTAACGAGGTACTGGTGGTAAACTTTGGCGAAGACGAAGAATGATAAAGCATGGGAAGCGATATGCGACGATTACAACATTGTAAAGATTGTTGAAGAAAAAGGGTTTTATGAAATTGAAGCGGAGACAATTCGTAGGTGAAGAAACGAAGCATACAGTAAGCGGGAGAATGGGTTCGGGGCAGTTCGAGTATGAGGTGGAGAACGCCGAAGGTTATAGAAAACATGTAAAAGTAAAAGGGGCTCAAATAGAGATTGACGGCGGATATGAAGGCAACACGAAGTTTGCCTTAATCGAAGCGAAAAAAGAAACGGCCAGTGATTTTAATATAAGACAGCTTTTTTATCCTTATCGTGTATGGAAGAATAAAATCGATAAAGAAATCGTTCCCATTTTCTTTACGCATAGTAATGATGTGTTTTCTTTTTTCATGCACACATTTGAGAATGAACGTGTATTTAACTCCTGTACGTTAGTTAAACAAAAAGATAATATCGTGGCCCATGATAAAATTACTAAATACGATATAGATGCCGTCGCTAAAAATGCTAACCAATTTGTGGAGGAGCCTGAGGTTCCATTTCCACAAGCGGATAGCTTTGAGAGAGTTGTGGATCTTCTGGGGTTATTATTCGAAGCCGATATGAGCAAGGATGAAGTGATGCTGACATTGAATGAAGAAGGAAGGCGTGTCATGTCGCTTCCATATCGTTTGAAGTATTTGACTCTAGCCGAGAAAATACTTGAGCATCATTATCGGATGGGCTAAATGGATAGCCAAACAGCCAAATAGAGCCTAAGAGCAGCGGAAACGCTGCTCTTTTTTCATGGACGAGCGGCAATGCCTGCGAGTTTTTTAGGTGTCTAACTTATCATCATTAGGCAGAACACAACGATATCGTATCGGTGACGAGAGAACGATCGATGTATTAACGCGTCCGTAAGGTGTAAGTTTGTCTACAAATAACCCGAGGCTTTCCATATTGGCCACAGCCGCTTTCATAAAGTAACTCGCTGTACCTGTTACTCGATGACATTCCAGAATATCGGGAATGTCTTCAACTACTTGTTCAAATTCGCGACAGCCTGCTTTAAGATCGCTGATTTGAACAAAAACAACTACGCTTCGACCAACCGCCTCTGGAAATACCCGTGCGGTAAACCCGTCAATAATGCCCTCTTCTTGTAATCGATACAAACGTTCGGAAACGCTTGGTCGGCTTAAGGCCATTTTTTTTGATAGTTCACTTATCGTCATGCGCCCTTCCGATTGCAAAAGTTCAAGAAGTTTACTATCTAACTCATCCATTGTATCACCGTTTTCAAAATGACATTCGTTAATCCAATAATACTTCAAAATGGAGGCCAAGAGTAGATACTTCCTGCTTTCTGATATGCAATTCCTTATTAGAATTTCTTATCATATAGCGTAATGAATGTAATGAAAAGAGGTATAAGAAATGAAGAGAATACATTATGCGTGGATGATTCTTGGTTTAACCTTCTTGTCTTTGCTTACCGTACAAGGGTTCCGTTCTTCATTTGGCGCGTTCATCCTTCCATGGGAAAGTGAGTTTTCAACGACCAGAGGAATGATTTCGTTACTTGCATTAGTAAGCTTCATTGTTTATGGACTTTCCCAGCCTGTTATCGGTCGCTTGATTGATAAAGTAGGAGTTCGCAAAATTCTGTCCTTAGGTACGTTGCTGGTTGGGATAAGCGCCATCCTTACTTTCTTTGTAACATCTTCATTGCAGTTGTTTCTATTGTATGGGGTGATCGCTTCCATCGGGTTTGGAGGAGTCTCAGGGGTTGCTGCTTCTGTAGCTGTGACGAACTGGTTTCAGGAGAAGAGAGGCCTTGCTCTCGGTATAATAACGGCGGGGACAAGTGCGGGTCAATTCGTTCTTGTGCCAACCAGTCTATTTCTGATCGAGTGGGTAGGGTGGAAAACAACGATTGTAAGCCTGGGTATTTTTTTAAGTGCAATCGTGTTTCCGATTCTCTTTATTTGTCTTCGGGATTATCCGGAAGAAAAGGGAATACAAAGGTATGGTGAAGAGAAGAGCGAGGTTTTGGAAAGCGAGAATCCTGTAAACGAAACAGGAGTTTTTCTTTATGTCATGAAAACCCGAAGCTTTTGGTGTCTTGCTATCCCGTATTTTATATGTGGGTATACAACCATAGGATTGATGGATACTCATTTTATACCTTTTACCCACTATTGCGGTTATTCTACCAAAGTGGCGAGTGTAACCGTGAGCTTGCTGGCAGGATTCAATATTATTGGAACAGTGCTTTCAGGGCAAATTGCCGATCACTGGAACAATAAGAAATTCCTCATCTTATTGTACGTTTTTAGGGCATTATCAATTGTTCTGTTACTCATACCCAATCAGCCGTATTTTCTTCTGATTTTTGCTTGCTTGTTTGGTCTCGTTAACTTTGCAACGGTAGCTCCTACATCGATGCTGGCAGTCCATTATTTCAAGCAATATTCAGTTGGCTTCGTATTAGGATTATTGTCGTTAAGCCATCAATTAGGTTCAGCGCTTGGTGCGTATCTCCCAGGCTTATTATATGATGTGACGGGCAATTATAACGTTGCATTCACTTCTTCTATTGTACTCTTGATTGCGGCAGCTCTCACAAGTATTGGCCTCCCTAACGGGCATAAGAGGGTGTAACTTTAGTACTGTAGATGCAAAACATATAAATTTTGCAACTTATTTGTATTTTATCCGATATACTATTACAAATATAAATCGGAAAAAGTGGGGAACAACAATGAAGGAACTAGATCAGCTAGATAAGGAAATCATTATGATGTTACAAGAAGATGCCCGTCACTCATACACTTCTATTGCTCAAAGATTGAACGTTAGCGAGGGAACCGTTCGGATCAGAGTTAATAAGATGCTAGAGGAAGAGGTGTTTGAGTTTGTTATACATAGCAATCCTGAAAAAATCGGGCTGGACGTATCAGCCATCATTTCGATATGTACGGAACTTGGATATCAAGAGAGCGTAGCAAAAGAGCTAAATAAGCAATCTGAAGTAAGGTTTGTGGGAGCATTTTCAGGTTTGTATGATTTGATTATTCAGGCATACTTTGCTTCTAATGATAAGCTTGTAGAATTTATCAATCAAAAACTAGGGAATATCGAAGGAATTTCTTCCGTTAGCGTATCTATTGAGTTGAAGCAGTATAAGGACTGCTTTAGCTACGCCAACTTTAGAAAAGAAGAGAACAGGTTCGTTTCAAATGCGTAACAGGTATAGCTATATATATCTGATTTGATACATCGACAAATTCTTGTGGTGACAGGGAAGAACAGAAGGAAGGGCGGTGGGCGGGAGCGGTCGGAAAAAGACGAGGGAGCACGCCGATGCGTGCATCTTATTCCTTCCAATCTATGGATAATCAACAGGTGTGATAGAAAATAAAAAAAGCCCCTTCAGTAAGACACGAAGGGGCAAATGAGAGTAAGACTTAGCTACGCCTTTCCATACGTAGGAAAGGGCGAAAAGGTTACATACAAAAAGCGCCCTCTACCGGCTGTCAACGGTAAAGGGCAGGTTTAGGAGGTTACTCTCCTTTATACGACGACCACAGCCAAAAAGTTACAAAAAAAATCCTAATGCTTTTGCCTTATTTCTACATAAATTTGTTGATTTTTTTAAGAAAGTGATCTTGGTCAATCTGATTTTTTATGATATATTCTTTTTGTATCCTAAGATACATCGAAAAGGCAAACTCATCGAAAGATGGGGACGCAAAGCCACGGGTCTAAGGGTTTTTAGAACTATGACAGCCGGGTCGCCGAAAGGAGAATAGGATGAAGAGGAAAAAGTATTCATTTGAGTTTAAATGTGAAGTAGTTAAGCAAGCTCTAGAAGAGCAAAGTCTTGGTAGCGTAGCTAGACGTCATCAGTTAAGTAGTCTTACCATCTATCGGTGGATAAGCGAATATAAACAGGGAAAGTACAATGTGGTTGTTAATAGCAAACAGAGTACCCTGTAATAAGCACAAAAGGTCGGGCATACAGCCGGTCCTTTTTTTATGTGAAGAAATAACCCTCTTCCGCTGTGTGAAAGAGGGATGCATAGGGGAGAAATCTGGGCTGTTTCCTTCTAACATATATCTTCCACCGTCGAGGACAAATAAAACAAAAAAGTGCCCCTTGCTGATTAATAATGACAAGGGACAGGATAAAGGGAGTGTACTATCTTCCATATACGGAACATGCAAATAAAGGTTGCAAAAAAATACCCTTCCAAAAAAGAAAGGGCAAAGAAAGAGGCTATTTAGAAAAAGTTTACTCAAACTAGACTATCTTTACTGTATCACTTGGCTAAAGAAAAAAGGTTGCGAAATAGTAAAAATTTGTTTTGAGTGAGCTACACACTTTGATGTACTTATTCGGAGGAAAAGCTCATTCTTGTATATTCGAAAGTATTCGTTTCCCTACAGATTGGGCATATGACCTTGACATGATATACTTTATCGTTATCAGCAGATTTGAAAAATTTAGCGAAATGCAAATCCCGATCTTTTAAAATCTCTCCTTGCATCTTCTCGCTCGCGCGATTTTCCAACATACCGGTCCAGTTGTATTTTTGATTACAATATATGCACTTTCGACTCCCATATATCTGCATGTGATAGCTCCCCTTACTTTTATTGTCATATATAGAAATATATTTCGTAATTTGGTGTTAATTTGTGTCCGTATACATAGAGAATAAATTTCGGAAAGTAAGCAGAAAAATGCAAGTCGATAGCCTGCGTACCTAGCCACCACTCCATGCTTGTTTGAGCCGATCGATTCCTGCATGAATATCTTCTATGGATAATCCGCCAAAGCCGAGAAGTACTGTAGAAGGTACGGCAAACTCCGGCTTTAACGCATACGGGGAGGTCGGATACACGTTGACGCCTTCCTTCTTGGCTGTGCGAACAAGCTCCGATTCGCTCATCCCGTTTCGTATCCGAAGCAAAACATGCAATCCTGAACCTGCTCCAATGCTATCAGCACTGTCTTTAAAGGCATGGTGTATGGCCTGAAGTAAGGCGTCGTGTTTTTTATGATATAAGCTGCGCATTTTGCGCATATGCCGTTCAAAATCGCCAGATTCCATGAACAACTGCAACGTTTTTTGGAAGATTGGAGATGCCAATTGGTCGTAGCTGTGCCTTCTGAGTCGAAACTGTTCCAGCAGTAAGGGAGGCAGGACAAGATAACTGATGCGGAATGAAGGTGTCAGTGATTTGGAAAACGTGCCGACATAAATGACACGCCCGTCGTCATCAAGGCTTTGTAGCGAAGGAATGGGTCTACCACTGTAGCGAAATTCGCCGTCGTAGTCGTTTTCGATAATGTAGGCTTGCCGCTCCTTTGCCCAATTCAGCAGCTTCATCCGTTTGCCGATCGATAGCGTCATGCCGAATGGAAACTGGTGCGAGGGTGTCACATAGACTGCTTGCGCTTCGCTGGCATACACTTCTTCGATTCGTATGCCGTCGCTTTCTAGCCTAAGGGGGCGATAGTCAAAGGGGAACTGCTTGAACAATGCTTTCATCCCATCATTGACGGCTTCTTCCACTGCTAGGCAGGTTATTTCCTTCTTGAGTAGCTGGAAAAGCAGGTCAAGCGAATGGTATGTACCTGCCCCGACAACAATTTGCTCCGGTCGGCAGCGAACCCCGCGAATTTGATACAGGTATGCCGCGATTTCTTTGCGGAGTTCCGGCTCTCCTTGTAAATCGCCATATAGCAACAGCCTGCTATTTTCGGGCAGCAGACACCGATTCATTAGCTTTCGCCATTTTGTAAGAGGAAAGCTTGCCAAGTCGATGCTGCCATAACCGAAATCGTAACGTCCAGGCTCATCTTGAGGGGCGTGATAAGCTCGCGGTGGTGAAGGAGATACGATGGAACGACTTCCTGCATGTAAAGACGGTATAGAAGCGGGAAGTTCCAATTCAGCAGCAAAAAAACCACTTCGAGGCTTGCTTCTAATATATCCTTCTGCCAGCAGTTGGTCGTACGCTAGCACCACGGGTGTTCGGCTAACACTAAGATGGGCCGACAGTCTTCGAATGGAGGGAAGCCGGACATTTGACGGAATGCGGCCTGCTACGATTTCATCACGGATATAACGATATAACTGCATATATAGAGCTTCGCTTGAAAGTTCATCAAGTGTAGGCGTAAGTTCAATCATCTGCAATCCTCCCCGCATCTCATGACAAACTGACACTGAAAAAAATGAAAAACTGTCCATTTTAGAAGAGACAATCTCTAGGTATGCTCATCATATCATCTCATTTGTAGAAACCAAAGATGAAATAACCGACGATTGAGGAGGAAAAGCAATGTCTATTGTACAACCGCATATCGAACGATTACATGCTTATTCATCGGGAATACAACCACCCAAAGGAAATGGTGCAATCAAGCTAAATCTGAATGAAAATCCGTATCCACCATCCACCCATGTGCTTAAAGCACTTCACTCGATTGATGAAGAAACACTACAGCGTTACCCTGATGCGCTCTGTGATGAGCTTCGTACAGCATTGGCGAAGCTGTATGGTGTGAAGAAAGAACAGACACTTTGCGGAAATGGCTCCAGTGAAATTATCTCATTGCTCTTCAGTGTATTTATAAGAGCGCAAGATCGTATTGCTATCCCGTATCCATCCTTTTCGCTTTACCATAGCGTGGCTGCTGTTCATCAAGTTGAATGTGTTAACGTTCCAACACAAGACGATTTTTCAGTGAATGTGGAATGGCTACTTGAAAGCAGGTCAAATGTAATCGTACTGGTAAATCCAAATGCACCAACTGGTCGCTTGCTGCCTGTATCAGAGGTCGAACGACTTGTGAAGAATTTTCCGGGGCTTGTCGTCGTCGATGAAGCATATATAGATTTTGCAGACCCCCATGCATCCGTGATTCCACTTATTGAACGCTATGCAAATTTGCTAGTTGTACGGACATTTTCCAAGGTGTATTCCTTATGCGGAGCGCGCATCGGCTACTGCTTTTCTAATGAAGCATTCATTGCTGCGATGGAGAAGGGGAAAAACTTTTACAATGTCAATGTGATAAGTCAGAGGCTGGCATTGGCTGCATTGCAGGATCAAGAGCATATGAAGCGCACTGCCATTGCTGTGGAACATACTCGTGATGCTTTTAGCGCAAATCTTCAGTCATTAGGATTCGATGTCATACCATCGCAAACCAATTTCGTCTTATGTACGCCTCCGGCTCACATAGGAGATAATGGAGCCCGACAGTTGTATGAGAAGCTGATGGAGAGGAATATATACGTCCGTTATTTTGAAGGCAGCCGTCTTTCTGACAAATTGCGTATCTCTATCGGTACTGATGAAGAAATGACAATTTTATACAATGAGCTTCATTGTCTATTAGAAAAATAATTAAGTTAAAAAACATTTATATGGATAATCAACAGGTTTGTTTTTTTATGAGTTCAGAAGAAATGTTTTCTTGTTTTTGATAGAAAGAGCAGAGACAAAACGAAATAAGAAGTGTAGATACTTTTTAGGAAGTTAGAAAAAAGAACAATCATGTAAAAAAGAAAGTAGCATTTTTTATATCTGCAGCGGTTCTATTTTACATGGGTATACATACTGATATTCGTGCTTTAGCAGATATACCTTTGATTGGAAGTGTGATAGAGGAGTATGTAAATAATGAGGAGGATGTGAATAATAAAGAAGCACCACTAGATGATTATAAAACAGTTGTTGGACAAACGGTAACTGACAATGGGATTAAGGTCCGACTTAATGAAGTGCTGCTGGATGAAGGGCGTCTTGTGATTAGTAGTACCTTTCAATCAAATGAAATAAAGCTTGATAATATATTTCTCCCGTTCCCGGATGTGTATATTAATGGTAAGGAGGTGAATGGTGGTGGAGGTGGCGGAAGAGAGAAAAAACAAAATGATTCTACCTATACATTCTTCACTGCCGTCAATTTAGGAACAGTGAACACTAGAGGTGACCTTGATATAGAGATTGTTTACCGTAATATTAGTATGCATAATAAACAATCCGTAAAAGGCACATGGAGATTCGCTTTTACTACTTCAGGCGACAAGCTTTTACCTGAAACGAAGGAGATCCCAATTAATCAATCTTTCGCGTTAGAGAACGGTCAACAAATTAAGGTGCAAAATTTAAAGGTCACACCCATATCGACAAAGTTGAACTATCAAATGATGAATGGTACACAATTCGATGTGCTTTTTCGAATAGAAGATCAAAACGGGAAGGAAGTAAAGCGAGTATCAGGACATACATTAGCAGAAAATAGTCATATACGATTTGAGACGCTGAATGATTATGTTGGTACATTGAAAATTACTCCTTATGTTATCTCTGGGGAAGAAGGAGAGAAGAAGACAGATGATTATAAGGTATTGCATGATAGGGTAATTGAGGTTGAGGTTAAATAATCTATTCTCTTTTCCAATAACTTCTTATGCATAAATATCATGATAATGATTATCGTTTTCTTTTGTGTATGATAAAATAAGCATAATAATTGGATTCCTATATAAAAGGACGGGATGAAGATGGCCCTTACGTTGCGAATTTGCCATAAATGTACGGATAACGTAAAGAAGCTGAAGAAGCAGCTAGGCAAACTGGAACCGACCGCAAAAATATGTGTGGGCTGTCAATCGATGTGTAAGATTGGTAAGAGAAAGGAATTTGTGATTATCGGCAAAAATGAAATCGTGACTGCGAAGTCGGCAAAAAAAGTCGTCAAAAAGGTAGGAAAAATGCTGAAGAAATGTGACTGATGACAGTAAAGGCGGATGCATCATGCGATCCGCCTTTACTGTGTTATGGTATGTGTGATGTATGTACCTTACTTCTTTGTTCCTTGTAGAAAAACTTCAACTGTTTGGATGTCAGCATAAAGGCTGCCGAGCGCCGCCATGAATGCGTCATGGACGTCAGTCGCTGGAATGGTACGGCCACGAACAGATAGGTTAGGCGATGTGCATGCGTCTTCGATAACCGTGCAACGGAAGCCGTAGTCGACGGCGGCACGTGTTGTAGCGTCAATGCACATATGGCTCATCATGCCGCAAATAATAAGGTTTGCGATACCAGCTTCATGCAGAAGGCTGAGAAGCTGCGTGTCGCGAAAGCTGTTTGGATAGTTCTTCGTAATTACCGTTTCGTTTGGAAGCGGTGCTACCGTTTCATGGATGTCTTCTCCTCCTGTCCCGGGTATAAAGAAGGTAGCGCCTGGTTGGACGGAGAGATGTTGAATATGAAAGAGGGGCAACTGTTCACGGCGAAAGACATCGAGCACGCTGCGCGCATTCGCGGCAGCTCTATGTGTTTCATGAAGCTCCATACGTCCATTCGGAAAATAGTCGTTCTGAATATCAACGAGTAGCAGGGCGGTATTTTGCATTCGTTTTTTCCCCCTTATCAATATGAATATGTAACTCAAAGGTGTGTTCTTAACTGAAGTATAATGGAAGGCATAGGAAATTGGGAAGAGGGTATCTTTGTTCCTTTAAAAGAATTGGATACGCATAGCAGAAAGGCAACGGCGCATCCACCCTCTTCTTTTTTCAAAATCTCCTACTTCCAACCACACTCCCCTGTCAAAATATCAAGTGTGATTTTATATATATATTATTTTGTGTACCGGCGACGCAGGAAGAATGCTGCCAATCCAAGCATGATAATGGAAAGAAATAGGTACCACAAGATGAAACCGCTATATGGCTGATAGTTCATAAAAAATCCTTCTGTTCTGAAATTAAGCCAATTCTCTTTAGTAAAAACGCGACCGATCGTACTGGCAGGGTTAATCGTATCCAACGCCTTAAGCAACCCGATGAGCGGATGAGAGGAGAGATCTGCGGGCGGGCTATTAAAGCCGGCTTTGCGTATCATGTCATTCTCCATTGAGCGCAACAGAAGAATCTCGGCCACGTTCAACAGAGCGGTATAGGCAAAGATGAGCGAATACGTAACGACAGCCGCTACTCCAGTGCGCTTTGTTAGTACTGATACGCAGATGCCGACGGCGCCGATTGAGAGCATTGTAACGAGATATACACCGAAGATTTCTACAATCTGTGTAAAAGCTACACCGCCAAATAGCATAATAGCGCCATATAACGGAAGTGAAGCGAATACAAGCAGCAGCATGAAGCTAAGTGCGGAAATCCACTTGCCCAGAACGATTTGCAGGGAAGACAGATTGGTCGTCAGTAAAATTGGCAACGTCTGCCGTTCCCGTTCGCCGCAGATGGCACCTGCTGTTAATCCTGGAGTAGCAAAAATAATCAATCCATACTGTAATAATGACATCGTAATGAAGATGTTATAGATGTTGGACCAGTATGTATACTGGTTAGATAATTCCGCATATAGCATAAGGAAGAGAACAAGCCCCAGCGTAATTAGATAGAAGGTGATAATCCAAGGTGTCTTATTTGAGCGCATTCTGATGCGGAATTCTTTAGTCAGGACAGGATTTATGAGATGTTGACGAAAATTCATGAGCCTCCTCCTTTCGTTACTTCGAGAAATACGTCTTCCAAGTTCCCTTCCGTTTCCCCGAATGAGACAAGCGGATAGCCTTCTGCGAGCAGAGAGGCCAGCAATGTCGCTTGTTCAGCATCCGAGCCGTTGAAGCTTGCCATGATGTCTGTACCGTCCTGCACAGCATTTATGATGCGGGAAGTATCACGCAAGCGGGAGAGCAGAGCTTCATGCTTATCCAGCAAACGGATTCGGAGCAAGCGATGTGCATGCATCTTTTCATATATTTCCTGTACCTTTCCTTCTGCGACTAGCTCGCCCCCTTCGATAATTCCGATCGTATCACACATCTCTGCCAATTCAGGCAGAATATGCGAGCTAATGATAATCGTCTTGCCTGCATCGCGCAATGCTTTAATAATTTCGCGCATCTCGATTCGGGCTCGTGGATCGAGACCGGAAGCAGGTTCATCTAGGATGAGGACCTGCGGATTGTGAACGAGTGCCCGTGCAAGCCCAAGCCGCTGCTTCATGCCGCGGGAAAGCTGATCTACGTATTCGTTCGTTTTGCCTGTAAGCTGAACGAGCTCCAGCATTTGCAAAATGACGCGCTCCCGTTCCTGCGGTTGCAAGCCGTAGCTGGCTCCGTGAAAATCCAAATATTCGTAAGCGGTCAGATTATCGTATACGCCAAAAAAGTCAGGCATATATCCAATCAGGCGTCGTACTTCCTTGGCCTGGGTTTTACAATCGTATCCTCCTACGCGTACCTCCCCTGCAGTAGGCGACATTAATGTGGCCATAATGGACATCGTCGTTGTTTTTCCGGCTCCGTTCGGTCCGACAAATCCGTACACCTGTCCTTTTGGTATGTTTAATGTAATGCCACGCAGAGCGACAGTACGACCGAATGTTTTATATAACTCTTTGATTTCAATCATTTTGGTCCTCCTGTTTCCCTATCTGTGCCAGCTTGGCTGTCACCAGTGTAACGTTGGAGACTTTATACGAACGGTCAGCCACCTTGTTTTGTAGGGGATGCTGGTCCGTCCAACCGAGCAGGGTGACGGTTGTTGAATTGCGAGAATCGTACATCATCCGCATTAACTGTAGGCGAGCTTGCTGAAGCTTTTCTTCACCGTTTTGTGAAAGCATGCGTGCAGCGAATTCTGTGTCGTCATAGTAACGAGATTCGCTTTTTGGCGCAGGCATAGGCAAGTCTACTTGAACAACAGCGCCTGGTGCAAGCGTCGGGATAGATTGAATGCTATCACCAAAGACAATGCGAGCATCTTGTAGCGAATAGGAAGTACCGTTGCGTATTGTGCCAACAAGGCGGTCACCCTTTTGCTTGAAATCAGCCTCGAATGCTCCACTATTAGGCAGATTTTGTTGTGCATACATACTTCCCAGAGACCACTTGTTAATATGTGGAAGTGTCGTTTCCGTATCTCCACCCGGATTTGTTGTTACCATGGGGCTTTCTTTCGTCTCCAGTGCTCGTTTTTCTTCTGACGGAAATACATCGACGTTTTTAGGTAGCTGAATACGGTATTCTCCGGCATATGGAGCAAAAATCGCACTGCTGCTCATGATGTGGGCATTACCGTTAGTTCCTACCTCGATTACATTCACATTGTGCACGCGTGTATTTGTACCATGATGCCATGTCCCGTATCCGTATACAAGCGCCAACATCGCAATGGAAGCAAGCGGGATGAATACCCAGTTCCATTCTCTTACACCGAGCCTGCGCATAATAAAATAAGCGACTGGTCCAATAATAATGATGTAGATGACGAGTAACAAAATCAGCAGCGGCAAGCTTGGCAGAGAAGCTGCGAAAGAGTGAGTAGCGATTCGACCCAATTCGGTTGCTTTATCCAGGAATGTTTCTTTTTGTACAGAAGCTTTTTGTGCTACTTGAGGCCAGACGGCTGCCGGTTGTGCCGGATCAACGGTGAGCAGCAAGCCACCTTTACCGGCCCATGATTGTATGGCTTGTTTCTGCGTGTTCTGCAGGCCGGCGAATTTGCCTTGTTCGATGAGTATAACGTTTAATCCGCTATCCAGAAGAATATCCTGTGTTAGATTATCAGGGGTTAGCTGGATCGGTTGTACAGGAGTATCCTTTTTTTCCTTCTTCATCGTTTGCAGAAGAGTGGCGGCTATATTGTCACTTGCTAGAATTCCGGTCCATATTGCTTGGTTATTACGGCCGATTGGCGTGATTTTTTGCTCATTTATTACTTTGCCGTCCTGTATCCAACGGATAGAGGCTGCATCTGGAGAATCTGTAAAGAAGCCTGGAACACGGAAAAAAACGGTTTTGCTTTCCCCTTTGGCAAGCGATGCTGTAGTTACATACAGCGTATTGGTCATGGACATAGAGGAAGGGGGCATGGATAATTCAACCTTGCCTTCCACCGTGTTTTCTCCACGGTTCGTTAATGTAATATGTATGGGAACAATTTGGCCCCATTTGTATTCCCCATTAATGCCTACATTCGCTTTTATCTCGATGGCTGCTTCTCCCGGAGCGGCTTGAACAGGGGAAAGATAGGCGACCCCTAGCCACCAGCACAGTAGCGTACCTAAAAGCAGGCCGATTATTTTGGTTTGTATTTGTGTTCTCATATGTTTCTCTCTATTCTCCCTTCTCCTGGCTATGCCTCGAATGTTCGAGCTGCACAAGCTTTGCGTCTGCCTCTGCGGAATCCGCCCCATAGTAATGGAGGGTTTCGTCTTTATCTACAATGCGAAAGTGACCGGTTAGTATATGGGATTGTTTCGTGTACCGCTGTCCGATTTTCTCATCCTTCCACCAGATGCGTCGGCCTGTGCTCTGATAGCGGGCTTTTGCCTGGGCATGTGCAATCCATTCCATGTCAGAAAGCTCGCTTGCTTGTGGATTTCCTTCCGTAAATGCTAGCAATTCGACAATTTCAAGAGTGGAATCGCCAAACATAGCCTGCACAATTTCGCTATTACGAAACAACACTCCGACAAGAGCTGCTGCGGTGAAGCCAAGCGTTTTGCGATCCTTTTCCACCTGAACGAGCGTTTTTTTGGATAAACCGATGACATCGGCCATCTGTTCCTGCGTCAGGCGAGCTTCCGTGCGGATAAGCCGTAATTTTTCGGAAACCATCCGCTCGAATATTTCTTTCGTAAACGGCGTACGAAGAGATTCATTCATGGCAATCTCCTTTCATTTGAATTTCAAAATGACTCATATAGTGTAAATTTACACTTTTTAAGAAAAAAGTCAATAAAATTTCTACACAATCATCGGAAACCATATGAAAAAAATAAAATTTTACATTTAACTATTGACTGAATATATGAAAAATATAGTATAATTGTATATGTAGTAAACTTCAAACTAATTGCAAACCTGACTGTTTATGTCTGTCCTCTTTCCCACCAGAAATGAGTTCACAGGCAAGAAGCCAGTCGTTCCCTGTATACAGAAATGCTCTATCTGGTGGAGCTTTCTTTAGACCTGCGGGGTTCGTACTGGCTTTTTTTAATGGTTAGGGAAGTATATATCGCTTTACTGGTGTAAAGTGATATACTTTCCTTTCTTTCTGTAAGCAAAGAAAAACTCGCAACGTGTTGCCAAACGTTTCTTTTCACAGCAGAGCTGCACAAGGGCAACTAAGGCGGTTGCCTGCGAATTTTTCTTATGTATGGTCACGTAGAACAAAGGAGGGAGTGCATGCTTACTTCGCCGTCGAGTCAGAAGGGTGTAACGGGACAACGAGAGCCGTACAGTCCGGGTGCGTTAGAAGGTATTAAGGTAATCGATTTGACCCGTGTATTGGCCGGGCCTTACTGCACAATGATTCTTGGAGATCTCGGGGCCGACATTATTAAGGTGGAAGCGCCTGGTGGAAGTGATGAGACGAGAGGATGGGGTCCTCCAGATATTGGAGGAGAAAGCGCTTACTACCTGTGTGCTAACCGCAACAAGAGAGCGATGACGCTCAACTTGAAAGATGAGAAAGCGCGCAGCATTCTTCGGGAACTGGTGAAAGACGCAGATGTAGTGATTAACAACTTCAAGACTGGAACAATGGAAAAGTGGGGATTGGGATACGAAGCGCTCTCCGAAGCGAATCCACGTTTGATTTATGCATCGATTAGCGGCTTCGGACAAACGGGTCCGTACAAAGACATTCCTGGCTATGATTACATCGTACAGGCGATGGGCGGAATGATGAGCATTACCGGTAGTGAAGAGACCGGACCGATGAAAGTCGGCGTTGCCATCGCAGACGTAGCAACGGGATTGTATGCAGCTATCGGAATTCTGGCAGCGTTGCGTGAACGGGAACAATCAGGTGTGGGACAGATGATAGATTTGGCTTTGTTCGATTCGCAGATTTCATTGCTGGTGAATGTAGCGAGCAATTATCTCGTCTCAGGTAAAGTACCGAAGCGATACGGTAACCAGCATCCAAACATTGTTCCGTATCAGACATTTATGGCGGCCGATATGGAAATGGTCGTTGCGGTAGGCAATGACCAGCAGTTCCGTAAACTGTGCACGCTGCTGAATCGTGAGGAATGGAGTCAAGACCCACGCTTTTCTACCAATTCGATGCGGCTTGCCAACCGTGAAGAGATATGCGGGTTACTGGCAGAAGAATTCAAGAAGCGGTCGGCGGCAGAGTGGCTGGCTGAATTGACGGACGTAGGTATTCCGAATGCACCCATCTATGATATGGACCAATTGTTTCATGACCCGCAGGTGGAAGCGCGCGAGATGAAAGTGAACACCTGGCATCCGACTGCAGGCGAAGTACCGATGGTCGGCAGTCCACTTAAGCTATCGCGGACCCCCGTGTCGGTGCGTCGTCATCCGCCTCTTGCGGGCGAGCATACAAAAGAAATTCTGATGGAGCACGGGTTTGCGGAAGAGCAAATTGATGAATGGCTGAACGATCATACTATTTAAAATAAAGGGGCGAGTGACCATGATGAATTTCGGTTTGACGGAAGAGCAAGAAGCAGTACGGAAAATGGTGCGCAGTTTTGTAGATAAAGAGATTATGCCCTATATTCAGGAATGGGACGCGAACGGGCACTTTGAGCGGAGCGTTATGACCCGTCTCGCGGATCTGGACCTGATGGGTGTATGCATTCCAGAAGAGTACGGCGGAAGCGGCATGGATTACAACACGCTGGCAATCGTTTGCGAAGAGCTGGAACGAGGTGATACCGCATTCCGTACAGCCGTCTCTGTGCATACCGGCTTGAACAGCATGACGCTCCTGCAGTGGGGCAATGAAGAGCAAAAGCAAAAATACCTCGTACCACAGGCAAAGGGCGAAAAAATCGGCGCGTTTGGTCTGACTGAACCGAATGCGGGCTCCGATGTAGCAGCCATGCAGACGACGGCAGTACGCGATGGTGATGAGTATATACTTAACGGACAGAAAACGTGGATATCGCTTTGCGATGTTGCTGATCATTTCCTTGTATTTGCTTATACGGATAAGTCCAAGAAACATAAAGGTATTAGCTGCTTTATCGTTGAACGTACCTTCGAAGGTTTTTCTTCAAAGGCGATTAAAGGAAAATTAGGTATTCGTGCAGGCAACACAGGCGAGATATTCTTCGATAATGTTCGTGTGCCTGCGGCTAATCTGGTTGGTGAAGAAGGGGAAGGCTTCAAAATTGCGATGGCCGCGCTCGATAATGGACGATTCACTGTAGCGGCAGGCGCATGTGGATTGATTCAGGCATGCCTGGAGGAAAGTCTGAAATACTGCCAGGAACGCAGCACATTTGGTAAGGAAATCGGTAAGCATCAGCTCGTGCAGCAAATGATTGCTAAGATGGTGGATGGATTGGAGACATCCCGCTTGCTGGTGTATCGTGCGGGTTGGCTGAAAAACGAAGGAAAGCGCAATACGCGTGAGACATCTCTCGCCAAGTGGCATGCGTGCGATGCGGCATTCGATGCGGCGTGCGATGCGGTACAAATTCATGGTGCATATGGCTATTCCAACGAATATCCAGTAGAGCGCTTTATGCGCAACGCGAAAGCGCCGGTTATTTATGAGGGCACACGAGAAATCCATACGGTTATGCAAGCGGAATATGCGCTTGGTTATCGCCAGGATAAACAGCTACGCCGCATGCTGCCGGCATGGCCGTTTACGGAAGAAGCAGTGGAAGTATAGAAGGAAAACAAGCACAGCAAAAGGGCTATCCATATGGATGGCCCTTTTGCTTCTTTGTGGAAAAAGGACGAGCGGCAACGCCCGCGAGTTTTTCTTACGTTGTAAGATATTCAGCAGCGCTGGCAAGACGTTGTTTTTTTTCGGCGCGCAGACGAAGTGCCTGTTCCATTGTTACTGCCGAGAAGTGTACGGTCGTTTGAGGTCGGCATTGATTCAACGTGTCGAGATCTGAACTGATAACAGCACCGATCGTGACAAATCCGCCGCCTGCCGTTGCATCACTTACGAGAATAATGAGTTCTTTCGGGTTCGGTACGGTAATCACTCCTACAGGATAGGGCAGGTCTACGACGTTAGCGGAATAGTCGTCTGTCTCAGTTGTTTGGACAGTGTGTTCAAAAGAAATCGGTCCCCCGCTTAGTCGGTATGCGATCCGATCCGATTCCGTGCTGACGATCCATTCGCTGTCAAGGAATACACGTACTCCCTCATCGCTAATCCGATGAATAGCTAATCCCAGCGTCGCATGCAATTCTGCGGTCTTGGAGAAGGAGGGACGGAATGATTCTGGCAGGAACCTCCCTGCGTGTTTAAATGCACCCGGCAGAGGTTCATTAATCATAAGCTTGCCGCCTATCTCCAGCTTGTATCCGCATTCCGGCTTTTGATGGACGATGTACGTAGACTGGCTACCCAGAAATTCTGGGCTATGAATGCCGCCCGATATACATACATATGTACAAATCCCTTGTTGGGCAAAGCGGAATGAAAGTACGTCTCCGGCCTTGATTTCCAGGCACTGCCACATGGGCACCGGTTCATCGTTTATAAAGCAGGGTGTCGGTGCCCCGGTAATAGCAATAAGTGTGCGTTTGGTAAACAGCAGAGTTGGACCGAGCATGCGGATTTCTAATCCGGCGTAGTGTGCGGGATTGCCCACTAGAAAATTCCCGATTTGAAATGAATATTTATCTGCCGCTCCACCAGGAGGGACGCCTAGATGGTAAAAGCCGTCCCTGCCCAAATCTTGTACGGTAGTATGAAGCCCTGGCTTTATCACATTCAGCATAGACTAGAATCCTTTCATCATAGAATCGATATATGCTTTTCCCTCCTGGGCATATTGTTCCGGCGAGAAGTCGAAGTTTTTTGTACGGTAACGATAGATTCCGTTTTCTACTTGTGTGAGAATGGAATAGTATTCAGTTTCGCCTATCGGACGGTGCACCCAAATATCACCAGGGCGAGCTAGAAACATAGAATCCTTGAACTCAGTAAGCTTTTGTTCAGGATGATAGACAGGCACAGGAGTGATGCCTATCAATTGATAGCTTCCTGAACTTGCTACCGGATATACGACTGTAAAAGCGCCGCCCATTCCGATGGCCTGCCGCGGAGTTTCGGTGCGCGGACTCTTGTATTTTGGTATATCGAAAACTCCGTCTGGAGGCAAGAGCAAAGGGAATTCCCAGGCGGTGCCGAGAATAAACCCGACCATAGTTAACAAATACGGTGTGCTTGCATGGTCGTTAATAAATGCTTGTTCATCTGTAAATCCTCTACTCTTCATAACCAGCTCAAAATCGGAGAAGTGAGGACTTTCATTACGATCCTTGAATCGTCTGGCATATTCGCGTGTTGTCGGATCGTTATACCATGTTGGAATCTCGACGATTCGAGAGGTCAGGTTGAGCGCCTCGGGCCGACTCTTCGTAAGATCGATTTCTTTTAAGTAATCCAGCAGATCATACGGTGATACAATATCCGGATTATATCGAATTAAATACGATGCGTTTGCAGGACAAATATCGATAATGCCAGGAATGGTACGGGCGTGTAGCTCGCGGGTGACTGCAAGCGCTTTGAAAGAAGTGCTTACGCTCATCTCACGTGAGATTTCGGCATAAATATATTCATCACCTACAAAAGAAAATCTTGTTTCGGCTAATGCAAGCAATATGTAGCACCTGCCTTTCTATCCGAATCTTCGTTTAATTTTACGGCTGATGGTCGATTCGCTGATGCCCAATACTTGCGCCGCCTCGGCAGCTGTGCGGTATTTTTGCAGTGCGAGCGACAGCAGATTTGTCTCTACTTGTTCCAGCGCATCTTTGAGCGGCATGATTTCATGAACGGCCACCCGTCCGGTGCTCTCTTCCGACACCTCGCCGTATAAGGCGGAGAGGACATCCTGACCCTCAATGAAGTTATCGCGTGTAATGACGACAAGGCGTTCGATAACGTTTTGCAGTTCGCGTATGTTGCCGGGCCAATCATAATTTTCTAGCACTTCTACTGCTTCGCGTGAAAGCTGCTTCTCTTTACTGTATTTTTTATTATAAACGTCCAGAAAATGAAGCGAGAGTGGAACGATATCCACTTGTCGCTGCCGCAGGGCGGGAATCGTAATCGGAATGACATTCAAGCGGTAATACAAATCCTCGCGAAACGTCTTCTGATGGACCATATGCCGCAAATCCTTGTTGGTAGCAGCGACAATCCGAACGTCGATTGGAATGGTATGCGTGCCACCGATACGACGTATTTCTCTTTCCTGCAGAACGCGCAATAATTTGACCTGAAGGTTGGCAGGCAATTCTCCGACTTCATCAAGGAAAATGGTTCCTGTGTGTGCCAGCTCGAACAGACCGGGTTTTCCTTTTCGATCTGCTCCTGTAAATGCACCCGATTCATACCCGAAGAATTCACTTTCCATAAGAGTCTCCGGAATAGCGCCGCAATTAACACGTACAAAAGGCTTGTTATGGCGCGGGCTATGCGCATGGATGGTCTGCGCGAATACTTCCTTCCCTACGCCAGACTCTCCGTACAGCAGTACGGTTGAATCTACTTCGGCGATACGTTTAGCTTGTTCGACGATATCCTCCATACTTTTTGAGCGATAAATGAGGGGCTTGTTCATCTTGTCTTCACCGTTGCTGTCGGCCTGTGTTCCGATCTGATAATCACTCAGTTCTGTAATATCACGCAGAACAATGACGATTTTCTCGATTTTTTTAGCTTTAAAGACAGGAACGGCGACCGCCCATAGCCTTCGTCCGCGTTTTGTTTCCTGTATATGCATGATTTTCTGTTTCTGTTTGCGACATCTGTCTATAATATCAGCCGGGAAAATGCCTTCCCGCTCTAACAGGTAGACGGAGGAGCCTAGAATATCCTCAGGGTTAGGTGTCTGCCAGATGTCGGATGAGAATGCTCCGGATAGTCGGATAATCGTTCCAGCTTTATCAACGACGACCAGCTGTTCATTAGAGGAAGCGTACAACACTTGTAAATCCTCATTTAGATTCCTAACGAATTCGAGTTCTTGCACCGATTCCTCTAATTGTCTTCTTGGGTAGAACAGATGGACGATACCGGAAACTTGCTCATTTTCGTAAAGAGGGGAGAAGTTTCCGATAATTGGTTTAGAATTAAAGGAGCTTGCCACGCTGACGAGCTGTTTACCCTTTAGCACATTGTCCAGGTTTTCCTGGGTGAGTAGCAATGTCTTGTAATTACGGTACAGAAGAACGTTGCGTGATACACCGAAAATTTCTTCCGCTTTTTCATTAAGAAACATAATTTGAAATTGGTCATCCGTCGTTACGATACCGATGCCTGCGCTGGCAAAAATTTTCTGCATTTGGGTGAGCTGTAAAGTTTTGATTGCATGACGTGCCGCTTCCATTGTGCTGTATCCGGTAAATCTACCGCTGCGGTTTTTACCGAGAACAATAGACACATTATGATAGAATTCCACTGGTGCCGTTTCTTCCACGACAAGCACATCGGTCTTATAACGCATCGGCTGCTCCGGGGAATGAATAAGCTGATCCAATAGTGAGTGCGAATCAACATACCCTAGAATCTCACCTTTATGTTCGATGAGCAGGATATCGCCCCCGGATTGCTGAATAAAGTGGGCGGCTTCTCGAATTGTGGTGTCTGTAGTGACAGATATGGGAATAGGGTAGAGAAGGTTATGCCATGTAATCATACACCGCCCTCCTGTATATTCAAATAAAAGTATGTGATTATCCTTCTATTAATATAATAATTAGAATCTTGAAAAATAAAAAGGGCCGAATCATCTTTCGGCCCTTTTCATATTTAGGAAGTTACGACCAGTAAGCGAGCGTACGCTTGCGAAGCATTGTCCGATACTGTTCCGTAGAAACAGGAAGGACTTTGCCAGTCGCATAGTCAATGATGACACCATGACGGCGGATGACATCAAGCGCATCAATCTCGCCGCTGTTGTATTTGGCTTCTACCGATTTCATATCTTCTTCCAGCCAAGCTTTGCGGTGAGTGCGGATATACTCGCGTTCCCTTTCTGTAGCTTCTTCATCGATTTCGAATAAATCGATTTCCCGATCGATTTCTTTAATTAGGACACCATAATCTTTTCGTGCCCGTTCAATGGATACGTAACCATCAATGACATCTTCAAGCACCAGGCGAGGATCGCGCTCCAGTGGGTCACCCAATCCACCGCCACCTGCGGAAGGACGGTCAAAGGACGTACCTGGTTTTAATGGTACATTGGAGAATACTGTGCCTAGGAAGCGTTCTTCTTCTGTATCCGGATGCAGCTTTGCTCCATGCGGCAGAGAAGGAAGCCCTCCCTGGATACCCCATGTTACGGAGCGGGAACGGTCGCAGCAGTAGGACATAACCGTATTCTCGCATTCTGTGAGAATACCGCCTTTGCGTACGCCGGCGCCACCACGGAATTTACCCGGCCCGGCTGAATCGGCAACAATCTCGTGGTGTGTTGTGATGACCGGTGAAAGGCGTTCCTGTCCCTCGCACGGTTGAATGCTAAGTCCTACGCCAAACACCGGAGAGAGAGCATTGGCTCCGTCTTTGTAGGCCCGACCGCCATGCCCACCTGCCATCCAGTCATACCACATGAAGTAATTGTCGTATCCCGGCCGGCGGTCCCATCCGCCGATGAGCAGATATTCCAGGTTGAAGGAGCAGGCAAGAGCGCGTTCCGGCATAATCTCTGACCACAGTTCGAAGATAGCATTCATAATTTTCTCGTAAGCACCCGAGCAGAATCCTGTCACCGCCACGGGCCAAGGAGCATTGACGACCGAGTTCTCGGGAAGTTCCACATGCACGAATCGATAGAAGCCCGAATTAAGCGGGATGTCAGGGAAAAATGTTTTTGTTCCAGAGATAACGGCAGAGAAGGAAGCGCCGAAGCCAGAGTTTAAAAAGCAACTGATGTACGGATGTGATCCGTTTAAATCATAATATATCTCATCGTCTTGAATCGTCATGTGGATGTTAATCGGAATGAGCTGATCCCCGATTTCCGGGTCCATGTCAATATAGTCGGTCGTCTCCCATGTACCGTTCGGCAGCTCGGCAATGCGCGAACGTCCGAGGCGTTCCACGTAATTCTGTACTTCTTCGAAGGCAGTAAGAACTGTCTCTATCCCGTATTTTTCAATCAAACGGACGAGCTGGGCTTCTCCGACTTTTGTCGCTTCGGATTGTGCACGCAAATCTCCAAGACGCTCTTCTGGCACACGCATATTGGATACCATCAGGTTGGCTACATCGGATAGATATCGTCCCTGGCTCCACAGTCGGACAGGGGGAATCCGCATTCCTTCGCCGTAATGATCTTTTGACTGTACATTAAATGAGCCGGGAACGCTACCGCCTACGTCGGCCCAGTGTCCATTGGATTGCATGAATGCAATGAGCTGATCGTTATAAAATACCGGACGAATGATGCGTACATCGCAGAAGTGAGTACCGCCCCGGTACGGGTCATTAACAAGGAACACATCGCCGGGGTGAATGTCATCACCGAAGTCTTCTAGGACCGCTTTTGCCGTTAAGTGAAGCGTACCCACATGTACGGAGATATCCTGCGTTCCTTGCATAATGGTGTTACCTTGTGCATCACAGATAGCGGAGCTGAAGTCACGACTGTAGATAACGAACGAGTAGCATGTGCGGAGAATTTGCTCCGACATTTGATCTACAAGGTTGACGAAAGCGTTCTTCAGTACTTCGAACGTGACAGGATCCAGACGGGTAACAACGGATTGAGTGTTCTGGCTCATTATTTCTCCTCCTTATCTTTGCAGGTGAGAATCAGGTTTTTATAGGCATCTACTTCAGCTATGAATTCCGGAGGCACAACGACCGTAGAATCGAGCTGTTCGATAATCGCCGGACCCATGAAGATGGAGCCGACAGGAAGAAGTGAACGACTGTACACGGTTGATTCGGTAAATCCGCCGCTCTCTTCAAAATAGACGCTGCGTGTGCCTTTTATTGCATCCTCCAATCGGCCTTCAGGCTCTGAGGTAGGCAGATCTGGCTTCGGTACAACGCCGGTAGCGGTAACACGCAGACCGTAAATCTCTACTCCTTGTTCCGGGTTCGAGAATGCGAACTCACGCTCATGCTCTTTATGGAATTGTTCCAGCGCTTCTTCAAGCGACCCAATCGGACGCGAAATCGGGATGGACAGGGAGCGCCATTGTCCCATATAACGCATGTCAATATATCGTGTTAATTCAATATGATCATCAGCTACGCCTTCTTCCGCGAGTAGCTCGGCTGCCTCTACTTCCATATTGATGTACTCTTTTTCCAGTTCGGTTAATGATGCCTCTTTCACATTCACAAGATACGTTTTGGAGATGTCATGGCGTACATCGACCAGCAAGCATCCCATAGCGGAAGTGATACCCGGGTGCGGAGGCACGATGACAGTAGGGATCTCCATTTCTTTAGCCAAATGTGCACCGTGCAGAGCGCCTGCGCCTCCGAATACAACAAGGGCGAAGTCGCGCGGGTCGTATCCCCGACGAACGGAGATAAGCCGGAGTGCGTCGCACATGTTGGCATTAGCTACCTTAATGATTGCATTGGCAGCTTCTTCCTCCGTATAGCCGAAGGGTTCAGCGATATGGCGAACGACTTCCTGGGCTTTTTCGATGTTGAGTGTCATTTGACCATCGAGTAGCTCTGTACCGAGACGGCCAAGCACGAGGTTGGCGTCGCTATTCGTAGGCTCTGTTCCGCCGCGTTCGTAGCAGGCTGGTCCAGGGGTAGCACCTGCGCTTTGCGGACCGTTGCGCAGGGAGCCGCCTTCATCGATCCAAGCGAGGCTTCCACCGCCTGCGCCAATGGTTAGAATTTCAATGCTAGGGAATCCGATTGGATATCCATACTCAATGTACCAATCTTTCGTAACGCGGAGCTCTCCGTTATACATAAGGGAGATGTCGGTGCTTGTGCCCCCCATGTCCAGCCCGATCGCATTCTGGAACCCGCATAGCTTTGCGATGTGGGCGCTGGCAATAGCACCTGCTGCGATTCCGGAGCTGGCCAGACGTGCGGCATAACGTGGGACTGTCTCGGAAGTCATGACTCCACCGCCTGAGTGCAATACGAGCACATCACCATCATAGCCATCTGTATGTAAAGAGGCCGACAATTCTTGAATGTATTTGCTTACGATAGGTCCAAGGACGGCATTAGCAATCGTCGTACTGAACCGTTCATGTTCGAAGATTTCCGGTAATGTATCGCTTGATGTGCAAACATACACATCCGGCATTTCTTCTTGAATAATTTCTTTCATTCGTTGTTCGTTCTGGCCATTGACATATGCATTCATGAAGCAGATGGCTACAGATTGTACGCCACGTCGCTTAAGGATACGAACAAGGTCACGCGCTTCTTCTTCATCGAGGGGAGTCAGAACTTTTCCGTTATAATCAACCCGCTCCAGCACTTCAAAACGATCGCGCCGACGAATATACGGAGGCGCTACGTCTTCATATGCATCCCACAGCTCCAGCTTCGTACCGCGTCGAATTTCAGGTACGTCCCGGAATCCTTTTGATGCGATGAAAGCTGTCTTCGGCAGACGCCTTGTAATAAGTGCATTCGTTCCAACCGTTGTACCGTGGGAGAAAAGGGTAATGTCCTGTAATGGAACGGCGGAATTTTTTACGCCCTCTAGAATGCCACGGGCAGGATTGTCAGGGGTAGAGGAGACTTTGGTAACTGTGATTTCCCCTTGCTCTTCATCAAATACGAATACGTCGGTGAACGTTCCGCCTACGTCTACAGCTACACGGTATTTTCCCATGCTGCGATCCCTCCTGTTATTATGAATTTTGTTATATAAACACTGTGTGCTCGTTTTTTAATAAAGCAAAGCTTGTGCCAATATCAGAAAATGCTAAAAAGTTTAAAAACAAGGCGTAAAAAAGGCTTTCAAAGAGAAAAACTTGCAAATGGACAAGTTGACTTGCAAAAGTGAAAGAAATCATAACGAGTAAAAGACAACAAAAGAGCCATGCAGCATAATCTGCATGGCTTCTTAAGCTAAATGATTGTTAAGCGGTAATTTCCGCTGTGTTTTCTTCACTTTTACACATGGCCTGGCATTCAGATTCGGCGGCACAGCATTGCGAGCAGATATCTCTCTGACTGAATGGACAGTGAAGCATATCCTCGCTGATGAATTCACCTCCGCAACTACCGCATGAGTGAACATTCTCGTTGTACATATTAACATGTCCAGACGTGTCGATATCTTGCTGCTGTCGGAAGGTAATGTATGTTTTTCCTTTCGTTGTAATTGCGATGAAAATGCTGATGGCACTTGCGAGTACACCAGCAATGAGCGCCGCCAGACCAGCTAACATCGGACCGAATGTGCCGGATGCCAGCATCGTGCCGACAATACTTGCAATAATGATAGAGATGACACCGACCGGATTCCACTCCGGCAAAAATCCTCGACGATGTTCGATATGAAGTTGCCCAAGTTTGAGCCATTTTTTAATGATAATCAGATCAGTGACGAGAATCGACGCCCAGGCGAATAGAAATACACCCTGAAAGGTCAATAAAGGTCCGATATAATCAAGTGCGCCGGCCAGCATGCATACGATAGCGATTACTGCCGTAGCTACAACCCAGAAGACGCGCCCCGGTGTAAAGTGAAAAATGCGGGCAAAGAAGTTAGCCAGCGACATAGACCCGCTGTATAGATTCGTAACATTGATGCGAAGCTGTGTCAGAATAGCGAATAATGCTCCCCATGCGCCCATTGCCGTAACGAAATACACACCCGGATTATCAGTCATATACCGTACGCCAAACCAGATGCCAAGAAGGCCAGAGAGGAAGAAACAAATAAGCTGAGGAATAAAGCCGACGGCGAATACACCAATTTTAAATTGTTCTGGTTTGATGAAACGTGCGTAATCAGAAATCAAAAGCGCCATGATACCTACAAGACCGTTAATAATCCCGATACATGTAACAAGGCCGATGCCGCCAACTTCTTGCCCTTGGGGAAGGAAGGTCATCCACTGAGCAGCATTTTCGAAATCGCGGGTGGCAGTAAGGTAGATTCCGGCACCGAGAAGAATGAGATAGACAGGCAACGAGTATTTCTGAAATGTATCTAACTGTTTAACGCCGTACCAGTTTAGCGGCACAACGGCAAGGCCGAAGAATACCATAAGTGTCCATAAGGGAACGATTTTAACATATTCATATACAGCAAGCGCCATGATCGAGCCTTCGATGGCTGAATACATGATGAAATTAATCGCATAGATGAAAGAAGTAATGGATGCCCCGATGAAGCCGAAGCCCGCCCCGCGTGACATCAGGTTAACGTTTAATCCGTTCTTGGCTGCAAAGTAGGCGATCGTAATGCCTAGAAATCCGGCGACGACGGTAGCGTAAATCTCTGCGATGAGCGCGTTAAGGCTACCGAATTGAATAGCCATCAAACTGCCCATCTGCATAAAAACCATGGCGGTGGCAACGCCGATCGCTACGTTAGTAACACTTGGCCACGGCATGCGCCAATGCTTTGGCACACGTTGTAGTGCGTAATCTTCTTTTTGTTCATTCTTTTGATCCTGACTGCCTTTAATCATTTCTGCCATGTATATCACTCCTTTTCCCAGATTGTCTTTTTGTAAAGCAATATGTGTACCAATATTCAAAAAATAAAGAAAATTAACAAGAGGAAGATTATGCGTAAAAAAATGATGAAGATGACTCCAAAAACATGCAGTTTGCCAAATCCAATAAGCCTAATGCTAATAAAAATTCCCCCTTTCCATTAGGAGAAGGGGGAAGAATATCATTATTAATTAAGATGGATTAACATTTTGTTTTATAGGATCTTCTTAGCTGTCATCGCCATGTGGCCGCTTGTGTAAGCCTTTGGCAAAGTAAAAAATGATGAGAATAACATACCATACAGGGCCTACGATAAGTGCGATGCGCGTTTCCGGGAAGTATGCCATCAGTCCGACCACACCCATCAGAAAGGCAAGTGTTACGTACGAGCTAAATGGAAACAGGGGCATTTTATATTTCAGGCTGCGAACTTGCTCGGCATTCAGTCTTTTGCGATAGCGAATCTGTGAGAGTAGAATGACGGCCCATGTCCAGATAGCACCGAAGGTACCGATGCTCGTTACCCACTGGAATACTTTATCCGGTACGATATAGTTCAGTGTAACCCCGATAAGCAACGCCCCCGCAGATGCAAGGATGGCAATGTTTGGTACGCCGGTTTTACCAATCTTCTTGAACGATTGTGGTGCTTCTTTCTGCTGTGCTAAATTGAATAGCATCCGTCCGGTACTGAAAATACCGCTGTTACAGGATGACAAGGCGGCGGTCAGTACGACGAAGTTGATAATTCCTGCTGCGTATGGGATGCCCAACCTGTCGAATGTCAGGACAAATGGGCTGCCTTTGCCCTCAAGCCCGTTCCATGGATAAATGGAAAGAATAACGAACAGTGCCCCTACATAAAAGATAAGGATGCGCCAGAATACAGAATCTATTGCCCGGGCAAGTGATTTCTCGGGATTCTTGACTTCTCCTGCTGTAACCCCGATCATTTCGATGCCAAGGAAGGCAAACAGAACCATCTGCATGGACATCAAAATGCCGGTAACGCCATTTGGTAAGAAGCCGCCATGTGCCCAGAGATTGCTAATACCTACGGGAATGCCTCCGTTACCTAGACCGAAAATAATCATGCCGAGTCCTACGACAATCATAAGTACAATAGTGATAATTTTAATGAGAGCAAACCAGAATTCCAACTCTCCGTATGCCTTAACGGCAATGAGATTCACCGCTCCCATCATGATCAGCGCGGCAAGTGCCCACATCCACTGCTGAGTATCCGGGAACCAGAACTGCATGTAGACGCCAACTGCCGTAATCTCTGCCATGCAGGTAATAATCCAGAGGAACCAATAATTCCAACCTGTTAGATAGCCAGCCATCGGACCCAGATAATCGCGAGCATAGCGACTGAAGGAACCGGCGACCGGATTTTGAATCGCCATCTCCCCAAGTGCCCGCATAATAATAAACATGCCAGCCCCGGCAAGCGCATAGGCGATAAGGATGGCTGGGCCTGCCATCTTAATGGCGGAGGTAGAGCCGAGGAATAGCCCGACTCCAATCGCTGCACCTAGTGACATTAACGTAATATGACGTTCTTCTAATCCTCGATGAAGTTCTTCCGTATGCTGTTTCTTCATAGAACCTCCCAGAAACTTTATAGATGAAATATTTCCACAACGGCAAACGCTTTCATTTATTTTATATAAAGATTATAAAGTACGTTTTTTTGATTTAACAGCTTTTCGAATAAAGTAAATATATTCAAATTATTAAGATTGATAAGTAACTGAATAATTAGCTCTTTTATTAAAAAAGCTCCTGATATACAGGAGCAAAAAAGCAGTGAAACATTATAGTTTTGGAATACGTATAGGACTTACCATTAGAATGGCTAACAGCAACATGAGTAGCGGACTTGAAAAGGAGAATAGAGCCAGTACGGCTACGATAAGCCCGGCCAGTGTAATCGGTATTCCCATATAGTAGCCTACAGTTGGCTTAATATTAAAACGGCCAAGACGCCAAGCACCAGCAATTGGGAATGCAATGAATGCGAGTGTTAGTAGCGGGGAGGGCGTGTGCATCGTATGAACAAGGATGGCTGGCGCTACGCCAAAACTAACGATGTCTGCCAATGAATCCAGCTCGACACCCATAGGGCTGTCCACACGTAACATGCGTGCAAGCTTGCCATCGAAGACGTCGCACAACGCTGCAAGCAAAATCAGAAAAGCAGCCATTTTGTAATATCCGTTCATGGCAAACGTAAGCGAAAAAATTCCGCATACGAGATTTCCAAGCGTAAAACTATTTGGAATCGACCTTCGAATCGAATTCATTCTTCACCTCAGCACCTTCTTTATTTTGCATTGTACCATATAGGGTGGCAAATAAAAATAACCCGTCAGCAAAATGCTGACGGGTTTTCGTTTTTATCGCATTGATCATCTTTTGACAGCGCTTCATCCATGACATAAAGGGAAGGGGGACTGACGAAAAGCTGGGGGTCCTTGTTAACCGGCACAAAATCTGAGGAGCAAGTTTCGCAAATGTTCATATCTACACGGTGCGAGTCGCCCTGCTTGACCTGCAGGCAGGATAAACATACATACATCCTCATGCTTTGTCCTCCTTCATAAAAAGATACATTATCAGTATACCATATTTGTTCGAATATTTACACTACATATATGTTACTTTTTTACATTTAGAACTAAAGTATGAGATAGCACAGATGACAGGATGTCTTTTCCTTTATATAATAAGCGGAATAGTCGCGTTTTGATACAAGAAAGGAAGAGGAAAATGAAGGAAAATAGAAAAGAACTTGAACAAAAAGTAACGGAGATATATAGACGGGATACGAACGCTATGGTGCTCGTTTTTGCTCAGTGGTGTATCAATCATGGCTTGGAGCCTATTTCTGTATACGAAGAAGCGTATCCCGAGCAGGCAATACCTGCTGAGTTACAAAGCATGCTGGCGTTAACCGTACCAAAAGAGGAAGCGGGAGACATTGCATTGGAAACATTGATGAATGTATTACTGGCATTCGATAATGAGCGTTTGGCTGCTGTCGTCCAGCAAAAAGCGGAAGCAATTAAAAAAAGCTAACAAGGTGGATGAAAAGAAAACACCTTACGCGTGTACCTCTATTATCCCCGTACCGTTTTGAATCGTTCTATCCATTCCAGCAGCGTATTAATGGATTCGCCGATGAGAGGCAAGGAGATGAAGGCATTCAGTATGAGAGCGACCAGGAAAATTACGAATATAGTGCCAACACCCATACCAATAGTGGTTGATAGTAAAGCAAGTATATTGAGCTTCAGGCGTTTTTTTGGATGCTGGTATTGTTCGATAGCTCGGATAAAACGCAACTTTTCACCTCGACTGGCGAGCCATACTTCTCGCTGACTGACGCGTAGTTTCAATTCATCTTCTTTTAGCGTAATGGACGATCGGGATTTTTCCATACTTCTCCTCCCATATAGTGTAGATTCATAGTTGTCCTTACCCTTTTTTAAAATGAAAAACCGGGCCAAAGATTAATCTTTGGCCCGATAAATAGTTACTGTTTCCATTCAAGGTACGTGATGATTTTATATTTGAATAAAGCGAGTAAGAAGTCGATGTAATGATCCTGACGGACAATTACCTGATATTCATAGCCGGGATGTGAGTAGAAAATAACGTCGGTATATACTTTGTCACTATCGAAAAATGCGCGTATCTTGCGCAAAGCCGGTAGGACTGTATCAACATCTTTAACCTTGAAGATGAATTCCTTATCCTGATCATTGTCCTTCTCCTCAATGTGCAAAAGACTCGTATCGTATCGGTAAGCAACCATACAATATCTCCCTTCCTATATAAGATAACGCAGATATATATATATCGTAGAAATCACAATGGACAAAATCATCAGCGGGAAGCCGATCCACAGAAATTTCAAGAAGGAGATATTTTGTCCTTCTTTGGCAGCCATGCCTGCAACAATTAGATTGGCACTCGCGCCAATCAATGTTCCATTGCCTCCAAGACATGCGCCAAGCGCCAGAGACCACCAGAGAGGTTCCAGGTCGGAAATACCGATTCTACCCATCTCTTGAATCATCGGAATCATCGTAGCGACGAACGGAATATTATCGACAAAGGCGGATGCGATAGCGCTCATCCACAGGATGAGCAATGAAGTAGCCACAAGGTTGCCCTCCGTCAATTCAATTGCCTTTGTTGCCAGTTGGGCGATAACGCCGGTTTCCACGAGACCGGATACAAGAACAAATAGACCAATAAAGAAGAAGATGGTTGTCCATTCTACTTTCGGCAGGGCATCTTCAAGATAGTGCTCACCTGTCAACAGTAGAAGAACGAACGCACCAAGCAGAGCGATAGTTGCAGATTCGACATGGACGATTTGATGAATGAAAAATCCGCCGATCGTCAATGTGAGAATGAGCAAACATTTTTTCAGCAGGGTTGTATCAGTAATCTCATCTTTCTCATTCAAATCCATTAGTCCTGCTTTTAATTCTTCTGTTGTCTGTATTTGTTTGCGGTACAGAAGTGCAAGAATGGCAACGGTAACAATAAGAATTACGATGGAAATAAATGTGAGATTATTGATAAATGCCACAAATGTCAGTTCCTTAACTGCGCTGCCAATCATAATATTCGGCGGATCACCGATCATTGTGGCCGTTCCTCCAATATTGGCAGTAAGGATTTCTGAGATAAGGAACGGAAGTGCAGAAATACGCAACTGGCGTGTAATACTGAACGTTACCGGTACCATCAGCAGGACCGTCGTTACGTTATCGAGAAACGCGGAACCAATTGCTGTAATCATGCTGAGCGCGATGAGGATTTTAACAGGCTCACCATTTACTTTTTTGGCCGACCAAATGGCAATAAATTTAAAAAGTCCGGTTTGCGCAGTAATTGCCACGATAATCATCATCCCGGTCAACAGTCCGAGTGTATTGAAATCGATATGATGAATCGCGGTCTCTTGGTCCACGATTCCAAGGACAACCATGAGCGCGCCCCCTAGCATGGCTACGATTGTCCGGTGGATTTTTTCGGAGATAATCAAGGCGTATGTAACCAGGAAAACTCCGATGGCTATAATTGCTTGTTGTTCCATTATTGTAATTCAAAACCTCCTATACTCAAAGAATATGCTCCACAACTTATTCACATACGGAATAGTAACGAAAAAGTTTCAAAAAAATTGTGAAAAGCGATAGGAAAGTCTGTTTCTTTCTAAAGGGATATGTAATTGCAGAACGAATATATACATATAAAGAGCGAACGCTCAGTCAAAAAATGATGAGGAGAAAAAAACATGATAAATCGATGGAAAATCTTCAGCTATCCAATGTCAAGTGAACAAAAAGTGCTCGAACATGTTAAAAGCAAGCTGTTGGAAGTAGAGCAAGATTCAATTGTTGTGTTACCGGAATACCTGGCTTATACAGAAGAGAATTCGAGGCAAGCTCTTACGGCGCTTATCGATATATGCCAATCAAAAAACATAAGTGTAATCACAACATTAAATCTTGTGCCACCAACTCTGCCGCATGCTATCAAAGACGTTAATTATAATGTGCTCACCATCGTAACGAAGGAAGGAAAGGTGCATACACCTCAAGCGAAAATCACACCTCAATCCTTTGAGCGGGTTCAGTACCAACCTCGTTTTCCAAAAATGAATGTGGGAGACTATAATTATTTAAATAAGGTCACCGTTGAAATTGATGGTGCAAAATTCAGCGTATTTTTTGTGATTTGCTCGGATGTATATTGTCTCATGGCAGGTGTAGAGAAGAAGGAAGAGTTAAAAGCAGACTACTGTATTGTTCCAGGGAACTTCGGCAATGGGGCGGAGAAGGCGGTCCGAAGAACATTAGAAAGATTCCGTGAAGCGGGTCTGTTCCAAACGACAATCTTCTCCAATCCGTACCAGAATATAAAAGATGCAAGTCAAACGCCACTTGTCAAAGAAGCTACTGAGATGATTGAATTAGACCCAACCCGCTCTATCAAAGAACTTACGGATTGGGATCGAATACAACTGGTTAAGGAGAACGTGGCTGTCTACCCAGATGAGCAAGTTCCGAGCTTTGTCCATATGACAAACCTGACGGCCATGGATGAAGGAAGAATGACCGTTGGCATGAGCCGTTTTCCCGTTGTCGTGCAGCTTGGAAGTTATGCAGAGGTTATTCGATTATAAAGTTACACATCTATTGATTATCCATAGATTGGAAGCGATAAGATACACGTGTCGGCGTGTTCCCTCGCCAGGCGAAAAAGGGCAGCGTGTCTTTTTCCGACCGCTCCCACTCACCGCCCTTCCTTCTTTTCTTACCTCCCACCATGAAAATTTGTCGATTCATCAAATCAGATGTATATAGATAATCAACACCTTTAAAAGATGGCACAAGCTAAATACAGGTGATAAAAACAGGTTCTCTGCGTTTACTATAACGTAATGAAACCTGTTTTTTGGTTGAACAACGGTATAGTTATGATTAGTGTCAACTCTTTTTCTTTCAACAGATGGATAATCGGCAAGTGTGATACTATATAAGAAGGATAATGCCAATACAGGGAGTAGGTTATGAATAAAAAAGTTATTAGTATTCTTCTTTTCGTTCTGATTGTTGTTTTGGGTTACACACAAAAAGATATATGGGTGGAATGGATGAAACAAGGTGGTATGCTTGCGGTGATCGTTAGCATATCGCTTGTTGCTATCGACGTGTTCTTTCCCATTATTCCGTTTCCTATCCTGGCTGGAATGATTGGGGGCTTTTTTGGTGTTTGGCAAGGGACAAGTATTACGTTAACAGGTGCAATGTTGGGTACGATGATTTTATTTTTTCTGGTACGCTACGGCTTCCGCGATTGGGCGGAAAGCTATGTAAACAAGCATCCAAAAGTGAATGAATACAAGCAGTCTTTTGAGAAAAATTCGTTTGTAGCGATATTTCTTAGCCGGGCTATTCCGGTAGTTCCATCTCTTGCAGTGAACGCGGTTTGCGGTCTAAGTAACGTAAGATGGTCTACCTTTTTCTTAGCTTCGTTGCTAGGGAAAATACCGAATAATTTATTGGTTAACTTTGCTGGAGCAAATTTTGAAAAGAGCAAGTGGTTCTCATTTGGGATATATGGGGCCTATATGTTAATCATTTTTATTATCACCTATATCATGACATATAGGAAACTGTCACGAGCACAAGTACAAGGAGCAGATGAATAAACCGCACATAAGTAAAGAGACTGCCTAACGCTACTATCATTAAGGCAGTCTCTTGTTACTTTGCAGCATGCTATTTACACGCTGAGACGCCTGTTAGAGGCGTCTTTTTGATGGTTAAAACTAAGTAAACAGAACGTTTTTTACCATCCGTGATGACCGTATGGTGTAATGCGAGGCTCGCCATTATCGGCGCTTGAAGCAAACGGCGTAATTCCTAAAACAGCGACCAGTGAGAACAATGCGACTAAGACTTTTACTTTTTTCATCCTACTAATCCTCCCTTTTGGTTTTATTATTAGCTTCTAGAGCTAATTGATAATAGGTACAAGCTTTTTGGTATTGCCTGTTTTGGCAAAAGTAGTAGGCGAATTTCTCGGCATAATCTTTGACAAATCCCCAAATTTTTTTCTTTTGGAAGTAGGCTATGCCTTCTTGAAACGCCTGTTGGATTTCGTATTCTTTCGCATTTGCGTTCAAAACATTAAGAATATTAAAATGGTGTAAATACTCTTCGTTATTCAATTTATTACAAGCTGCTACACCTTCTTGGATTGAATTTATGGCCTCTTGATTTTTACCTACTTTAAAGTACTCTCTTGCTAAAGCATATAAAGTTCGATAATTTTTCTCCATATTATATGAACAACTCAAATGGTCAATAGCAAGTTCGGATAGGTTTTGTTCCGAATAGAGCAGACCTAAATTATATGTAATGCGACACCTTAATCTTGTATTATGCTTAACCATATTTGTAAGGGATAAAGCATTGTTGAAATGCTCCTCAGACTCTTTGAATTTATTTTTAATCATCCAGCAAATCCCTAGTAAGTTTTCACAGTCAGCTTGTCTATGTTTATAGTTTTCATATTTATCGAAAATCTCTTTTGCCTTTAGAATATGTTGAATGGCTAGCAATATCTGCCGCGTATAGCTAAATGTCCAGGCGACTTTATGATGAAATTCTGCTTTCTCAATTTCATCACCGATTGTTTCTAACTTTTTCTCTGCAAGTTTGTAATAGGAAAGAGCCTCATAATAATTTCTTAAATTGTATTCGTACATGCCCTGAAAAAAATAATAATAATATGCGAGTAAGTTATCTAGTTCCTCAGGATTCGTTTTTTCTAAAGGGGATGTCAAATCTGCTACATTTTCAAGTAATAACTTATAACGAAATTCTAGCAAGGAATAGTACAGTAGAAGTGTCTGGTTCTTTTCCATCCGTGTAATTTTTTCAGCCACATCACGTTTAATGAAGGCTACTTTTTCTAGATTTTCTTCCCGCATTTGTATGTACCAGTTATTAAGCAACTCCATAACTTGTTCCGAACTAATGACATTGAGATCCCCTCTCATAAGTCCTCCTCTAGCCTTCGATGATATGGATAAATTAACCTGTTATTTTATAACATATATTAGCATAATATGTAAAGTTGTGCACTATTTTTTTACAATATATTTTAAAAAATCTTAAACTTTGTTGCTGTTTCGTCATATAAAGACACACTTTGGGTTAAATGATTATGATCATAGGCGGGTAAAGAAAGAGCATAAGACGCAACATATCAAAGCTGAGTAGTTACCAGGTGCACTATTAGGTATATAGCTCTGAAATTCGACACAGTTAGTCTGTTTCTAATTTATGGATTTTATAACATCAACTTTTTTTCGTTTTTAGCATTTTATTTATGTTATACATAGTAGTAGCGTATTTTTTTCATTTTCTTTTCATAACGGATGATGCATACTCTCAGGGGAATAATATTTTTGCTCAGAAAGCAGTTAATAACGGAAAGAATTAGGTGAGCAGTGGATGAAGAAAATTTTACAAATTTATAAAACAGATTGGAAAAATATTTTTAAAGTACCGATCGCCCTTTTTTTAATTGTCGGATTAATGGCTCTGCCATCTCTTTATGCATGGTTTAATTTAAAAGCGGGATGGGACCCATACGGAGATACATCAGGTATTGCTATTGCTGTTACGAATGAAGACGAGGGCACGCATATTCGAAAAGGAGATATCGATAAAGAAATTAATGTCGGTAAAGAAATTGTAGACAGTCTTAAGAAGAATAAAAAGCTTGGCTGGACATTTGTTAGTAAAGAAGAAGCGGAGCGAGGAGTCAATCATGGCGATTATTATGCAAGCTTGCTTATTCCAAAAGATTTCTCAGCTAAAATCGCTACAATCTTAGAAGAAAATCCTCAAAAACCTGAGATAGAATACAGTGTAAATGAGAAAATTAATGCGATCGCTCCTAAGATAACAACAACAGGCGCTTCAGGGGTAGTTGCGCAAGTAAGCGAAAACTTTGTAAAGACTGCGAGCGAAGCAATTTTTACGATTTTTAACGAGGTTGGCATCAAACTGGAGCAGGAATTACCGACCATCCGTAATATCGAAAACCGTATTTTTGAGCTTGAAAAGCGTCTACCTGATATCGAACAAGCAGGGAATAAGGCATTAGAATTCGAGAAAAAGTTGCCAGAAATCCGCAAGCAAAGTGAGAAAGTCATCGAGCTAGAAAAAAAGCTTCCAGAAATAAAGAAAGCAGCGAATCATATTCTTACACTTGAGGAAAAGCTGCCGAAAATTAAAGAGGTTGGCGACGAAATTCTGGTCATTCAACAAAAACTGCCCGAAATTCAAAAAGCAGCAGATCGTATTGTAGAAATTGATCAGAACTTCTATAAAGTGGAGAGTGTGCTAAATAAGGCAATAGAAGATGCGAAAAAGGCGGCAGGAATTATTAGTAGCGCACAACAAGCGTTGCCGAAGCTTGAGCAAATCGCAAAGGATGGTGGCGATTTTGCAAATAGCCTGAATGAGTTTCTACAGAAAAACGATGGAGCTTTTGAATCGGTTGCCCCTATCATCAAGCAAAATTTAATTCTTCTGCAACAAACAGCGGATGCTGTTACGCAAATAACGGAAACACTTAAACAAGCCAACATCGATCCGAAGCCGACATTGGAAGCATTGTCCTTCTTAGAAGCTCGGTTATCAACGGGTGTGAAGGTTATCGACAGAACGACTGATTTGCTGACGAAGTTAAATAAGTATATACCTAATCATCCGCTTGATCGTACGATTACGCGTTTACACGCTGTAAAAACAAATTTTGAAAAGCAGATCAGTACAATGCAGGCTATTCAAAACGCTATTAAACGTGGAGAGCAGCCAGCGAAAACAATCGTCGATAACTTAAACTCATTATCAAAAGATGCAAGCGATGCATTGGGTGGTATTCTGTCGCGCTATGATTCAGAGATTGTGCCGAATATAAATAAAGCGCTTGATCAGCTTAAGAGATCCGCACAAAATGCTAGTGATGTATTGCAGACGGCACAGACGAAATTGCCAGATATTAAAGCGATCCTTGATGATGCGGCATTGGGAATTAATTATGGACAGCAAGAGCTGATACGTCTGCAAGGAGACCTGCCGGAAATAAGAGCGAAAGTGCATGAAGTAGCACAAAGCATTCAAGAGAAGATGGAGCGCTTGACGGAGGGCATCAATGCAGCAGCGAACTTTGTCCAAAACGATCTGCCGAAACTGGAACCGAAAATCCATCAGGCAGCTGACTTCGTCCGAAATGATTTGCCACGGGCCGAGCAAGAAGTTCATAAAGTATCCAACCTTATTCGGACAAAATTGCCAGAAGTTGAAGCGGCTGTGCATAAAGTTGCCAATCTTGTTCGCCAAGACCTACCGGAACTAGAGGACTCGGTGAGAAAGGCTGCGGATAAAATTCGCGAATTTGAAAAATCGAAAAATCTTGGCGAAATCATTGAGCTATTGAAAAATGATATTCGCAAAGAAAGTGACTTTTTGGCGCAGCCGGTATTGTTGAAAGAAAACAAGAAATTTCCGATTCCGAATTACGGCTCAGCCATGTCACCGTTCTATACAACGCTTTGCTTATGGGTTGGAGCGATTTTACTCGTTTCCTTGCTACGTCTTGATGTAGAAGATCCAGAAGGGATATATAAAAGCAATCATATCTATTTTGGAAGGCTGTTAACCTTTTTAACAATTGGAGTATTCCAGGCGCTTATTGTCACGATAGGAGACATGGCGGTATTAGGCGCGTATGTTGTTGATAAGGTTTGGTTTGTAATGTTTGGCGTATTTATCAGCATTGTGTTTATGACGATTGTTTACACCTTTGTATCGGTGTTTGGAAACATGGGAAAAGCACTTGCGATTATTATGCTTGTCTTGCAGCTATCAGGGTCTGGCGGAACATTCCCGATTCAGGTGACGCCGCCATTCTTCCAGGCTATTCATCCATTTTTGCCTTTTACGTATGCGATTGGTTTAATGCGTGAAGCAGTGGGCGGAATGCTGTACGACATTGTTATTAAAGATATCGTTTTTCTATTACTGTTCCTTGGGGCAGCACTTCTCCTGGGATTGGTATTAAAGGAACCGTTAAGCAAGTCAACACAACGAGTCGCTGAAAAAGCAAAAGAAAGCAAGATCATTCATTAGAAAAAACAATGTGATAGGAATGCAGATAAAAAAGCAGTTGCTGTCTTTTTAGATAGTAACTGCTTTTTATTTAAATATATATAAGTTACAGTTAATATTTTGACATGGTAGCGTGGTTGGAAGTAGGAGAGATGGAGAAAGAAGAGAATGGATACGCCCTGCGCCCCGGCAGAAAAAAGGCGGACGTGTCTTTTTCCAACCTCTGATTTTTTCATTCTTTTCTTATCCCTCACCACAAGAATTTGTCGATGTATCAAATCAGATGTATATAGATGAGGTAGCTACTGCCGTAAATAATCCATCTTTACATTAACCTTACGTCAATGTTTTGATGTAACAGAGGGGGTGTTGGTATATGGAAGAAATGAGAATTAAAGATATTGCGGAGAAACTTAATATTTCGGCACGTGCTGTTCGTTTCTATGAACAAAAAGGGCTAATTTCCCCAAGAAAGCAAGAAGGAAACCAGTACCGGCTATTCACTCAGGAGGATGCATGGAGATTGCAGACCATTATTGCATTACGGGAAGTGGGAATGTCTGTAAAAGAGATAAAAAAAGTTCTGGATGAGATGAATGAGGGAGAAAGAGAAAATATACCGTATTATCTTGAACTGCAACGGGCGGCTATGTTTGCTCAATGGATTGAATTAAAGCAAATGATTACAACCATCGACCAAATGATTACTGTGTGTAAAGAAAAAAATGTTTTGGATAGCGAAGAAATGTATCGCCTGTCGGAAGGTTCGAAAAGACTGCGTGAGTGCAGAAAAAGCTGGTATGATCGTTGGAACTTCGACTGCCGGGCTATGTCATATGATAGAGAGCTTCACCATCACCACTTTGGATTTGACATTCACAATCATTATAAACAGGCGCTTGATATGACAGTAAAATGGGTGAATCCTCGAATAGGGGAGAAGGGGCTGGATATTGGAACAGGGACAGGAAATCTGGCAGGCAGATTTTCAGATAAAGGAGTAAGCATTGCGGGCGTTGACCAATCCAAGGAAATGCTTGCTCAGTGTCGTAACAAGTATCCGGGAATGGAGACGAAACTGGGAAACTTTCTTGCGCTTCCCTATGTAGATAGTCAATTTGATTTTGCTGTAACAAGCCTTGCTTTTCATCACATAACAAATGAGCAACAGCCATTAGCATTAGAGGAAATGAAGCGGGTTTTAAAGCCTTCCGGTCGTATTTGCATCACAGACTTAATGTTCGAGAGCACAGAAGACAGGGAGGGGTATATCAAACAGCTAAAACAGCAGGGGCAAGAGGAGGCGATTCGTCTAATGAAGGATAAGCATTATGCGTTTCTTCCTGATGTACTTTATTGGTTTGAAGAAAATGATTATATTACGAAGCACAAAAAAATAAATAATCTCTTATACATCGTATACGCAGTTCCCATTCGGTAAGAAAAACGGTTGAGCTTTCCCCTGCGTCATACTTTATGCTTGCCTTATCTTAAACGAAGGAGGATGCAGGATGGATAAGGAACAATTGGAGCGACTGTATGCACAGGAAGAATATTATTGGGGAAAGGAACCGAGTGAGCTAGCGAGAAAATTGCTGACTTATATGAATGGTTCTGCCAAGATGATTATTGATTTAGGGGCGGGAGAAGGCAGGGATAGCGTTTTTCTAGCCAAACAAGGATGGGACGTTATAAGCGTGGATATCGCATCAGCTGGCTTAAGAAAGGCACGCAAGCTTGCAGAAGAAATGGGAACGGCTCTTCAGACCATTCAGGGGGATGTGAATGATTTTGTCTTCCCTTGCAAAGTCGATGCGCTGTATTCAATTGGTGCTCTTCAGTACATCAAGCCGGAAAACAGGCAACGACAATTCCAGCATTTTAAAGAGAATACACAAAAAGGCGGGATTCATGCTTTATTTGCTTTTATAGACCACCCTGATATCGAAACGGCACCCGATTGGGGAGAGAACGAATATCTTTACATTAGAGAAGAACTACAAGCTTACTATGCGGATTGGAAACAGTTATATACCGAAGAAATAATCTTTTCCTGTAATTCAAGCGATATTCCCCACCGTCATGCTGCAAGAATCTTAATTGTGAGGAAAGTCTGAGATACAACAAGCGGGATGCAGAAAATGCACCCCGTTTGTTTATTTGTGTACAATTTTTATTGATTGCAGGACGCCATATGTAATGGAGCGCCATATCCATTCCAGCGGGCCAAAGCGAAAAAAACGAAGCCAGTAAAAGCTAAATAAAATTTGTAGTACATAGACGGCAATACAGATGATAAGACCTATACCTAATGTGAAGGTCTCAAATAATCCGAAGCCTCTCATCAGTATGAGCGCAACTATAGTCTGCCCGAGGTAATTAGTAAGCGCCATACGCCCTGCATAGCCAAGCGGGACGAGAAGGGTGCGGGCTAACCGATTTCCCATCAACAGAAGAAGCGAACTCATATAGAAGAAACATAACGTTAGACCGCTTAGCTGGATAAAGAGGCGTTTAGCATCGAGTTTCGCCGCACCGAATGATACAATATCGTATTCGACGGCGAATACCATGCTAACCAATGGAATACTCATCGTGAGCGTACCTATCCACGTGAGCCAAATAAACCGGGTATGTTTATCAGGTTCACGTAAAATTCCTCTTCGTCCCGCATACAGTCCAAACAGGAACAGAGGGAGAATTGAGGCGACGGTTAGCGGTGTATTGGACAGTATGTCGCTTACTTCTGCAGAGAAACGATAGGTTACCCACTCAATGTAACTGGCATGCTCATACATGTCCAGCGTCCTCTTCATCTCCTGCTGTCCGAGAGCATGCTGTTCCTGCTGTAAGCTTCCATATAGTTGATCGGAAAAAAACAGTGGCAATGCCATAAGGCTAAGTACGATAATTAGCAGGCCAAACGCCCATCCCAGGATAACCCGGTTGCTTTTACGATAGAAGAAGAGCAGGATAAAACCGGCCAGCGCATATGTATGCAAGATGTCGCCATACCATAAAAAAATAAGGTGCAGCAGACCGAACACAAGCAGTACCAGCAATCGACGCGTGAATAAGCGGTATACCGGAAATCCCTTTTTCTCTGCCCGGCACATGAAGATGTAGAAGCCTAGGCCAAATAGGAATGAGAAAATAGTATAAAATTTCGTCTGAACGAACATATCATAAAATAAACGAATGCTTCGATCTAGACCGGTATATCCAGGATCGAGCGAGAACATCTGGACAGGGTAGCCAGCAGGATGAAAGGAAGGGAAATTAACAAGAAAGATGCCAAACAATGCGAAACCGCGAATAATATCAAGCGAAGCGATACGCTCCTGCCCTGCAATTGGTGTTAGCACGAATTCTCTCCTGCTTCAGCATACAACGTTTTTTCCAGCATAATCATATCCAGGGCACGAATCCCATTTTCGAAAATGGGTTCAGGATATGCAGCGAAAAAATCCCGCTTTATGCCAGTCATTCGAAATCCTGCTTTTTGATAAAAAATTAGATTTTCAATGCTTGAATTTGCAGTGCCTACAATTATGCTTTGGTACCCTTTTTCTTTGTACATTTCACATATCGTCTGAAGGATAGCCTTACCGTATCCCTTTCCCTGATGTATTGGTTTGACAGCTATGTTTTTAATTTCTACGGTATCTCTTGATTTTTTTATCATAAGTATGACACCGATCGTTTCATGTTCTTCATTATGTACAGAATACAGTTCCCCATCATGCAGGTACTTTTTTACGATTTCTTCACACTCATCTGCTAACAAGAGCAAATTCAAATATGTATGTCGTTCATCATGCTTTACTTCGAATAATTGGACAACGGTAGGAACAACCACTGTTTCACACTCCTGACATGTATTAGCTTAAATAAAAGAGAAAAAGGCAGATAATTGTGTCGAATCCTAAAGATACAAGGATTATAAAATCATCTTTCTCCCCCATTATTATACAATAAAGTAAAACTTTCATCAGCTTACTACCCATTGGACAGGGATAAAAAATAGAAATTCAAACTAAAAAAAGCCCTCCTGCGATAAAACAGGAGGGTTAAGGAGAGAGAAAGGGAGTAGAAAGTTCTACTTGTTACAAGTATTTCCTCTTCATCCGATAAATAAACAATCTTTTTTTCAACAAAGAACACTGGGTATAAAGTAAAACCTTCATCAGCTTACTGCTCATTGGACACAGCCAAAAAAGATGCCCCTTATTTTAAAGGGGCAAAGAGGGGGGATTCATTAATTAGGGTGCTATTGTACTATGTAAAAACAACAGACAATAAATATTTACCCTGTGAAAGATAAATTGAAACAAAAAAATTTTTTATGTATCGCTTCATATTCTTGAAAAAATGTATAAAAAGACCGTGAAGTGCAGATGATAAGATTTGAAAGTAGAATCTAACAAAGGAGCTTGCTAATTATGCTGAAGAAATTACAGATTGTACTTATGGCTTTTATGCTAACAACCGCACTAGGAACACAGGTTTTTGCTGAGAACACGGGTGTTGACGGGAATATGAATACTAACCAGACGAATACGACGAACTATCAGGGTACGAATACGAATAACTATCGTACCGCTGCTACTGCCGATACGAACCGGGGAAATAACTGGGGTTGGATTGGATTATTAGGTTTAGTAGGTCTGGCAGGATTACGGGGAAGGAATAGAGATCCGGAACCCGACCGCAAATAATGATGATGTCACTCTTCGGAGTGACTTTTTTTATTGTAGGAAAAAGATACAGTATGAGTACCAAAAGTTTATTTCGAAAAGTTGGTTTTAAAAAGCTTGAGCTATGGAATGGTTTTTTTTTATATAAAGGTTAAAAAATGGAAGCGAGAGAAGAGGTGGATATCTCGCTTCCGTGGTTAGAAGGTGACAAATGAAGAGAGTACTTGTCAGTACTTTAAAATACAAGCAAATATCATGCCAAATAAAATAGGCAGAAGAATAGCCGTACTTGCATATGCTTGTATGTAAAACAGCATAAAGAAGTTATTTTTGCATATATAGCAATATTCCTGAATAAAAAATTGTTCTAAGCTTTCAATAGAGTAAGCAGGTGTGAAAATTGTAGTCACTCTTTGGAGTGGCTTTTTTTATGCATATTTTAAAAAACAAGGGATAGTTTTGGGCATTTTTTCTCTCTAATTTATAGAGAGAAGAAACAGGAGGTGAAAAGGTGGGAGGAAACGATTACGTTACATACGTTAGACAAGCCCAGCAAGGGGATAAGGATGCTTTTTGCCAGCTTATTAAACAAAACGAAGCTTCCCTTTATCGTGTTGCTCGATCAATTTTAAAATCGGATAGCGAATGTTTAGATGCGATTCAGGAAGCTGTACTTGAAGCATATATTGCGCTGAATCAACTTAGGGAACCTCATTATTTTAAAACGTGGTTAATTCGTATTATTATCCATAAATGCAACCAGTTTTTAAAGAAGAATAAAAAGATCATTTCTTTGGGTGCGATGGAAGAAGCAGTTGAATTACCTAAAATGGATGATTATTTCGCGTTGCGGGAGGCTATTCAGCAATTGGAAGAAAAGTCTCGTCTAGTCATTACTCTCTTTTATTTTGAAGGGTTTGCTCTGCATGAAATAGCGGAGTTATTGGGGATACCGGAAGGAACAGTACGCTCGCGGTTGGCCAGAGCTCGCAAAAAGCTTGCAGAATTATTGAGTGAAAAACAGGAGAGGAGGTATCCTTTTTCATGAATGACAAACAAATTGATCAGATTTTACGGGAGTTTTCCAGAGTAGATAAGCAGAATGTGCCGGAATGTATATCTAAAGGATTGGATGAAACGTTAGCACAACTTGATAATATTCAGCATAAAGACAAACCTCGACGTGTAAAAAGAAAAGTAGGCTATGCTGCAAGTGTTGTTGCACTTATTGCTTTTTGCGTGCTAGGTTCTGGATTCGTTTCACAGACAATGGCTGAAGTACTTCAAGAGGTACCTGTTATCGGTCCTATTTATAAAGTGGATAAAAATGAACTGGATGCTACGGCAAAAAAATCACTTAATCACGTATATAAGCTTTTTCCTGAATTAAAAAACTACCATATTGGGCTTGTAGTTAAAGGAACGAGGAAGCACGGGTATAATACAGAGCAGTGGGACATTGTATTTACCAAAGAAAATAAAGAGATAAATACATTAGATGGTGATGCCCGTGTTGAAATTGAAGCTGCAACTGGGAGGATTTTATCAGTACGGCAAAAAAAGGAGTTTTCAGGAACTATAGTTTATAGTAATCCCTCTCCTACAAGTGAACAAGTTATACGTAAAGCAGAAAGCTTCCTGAAACAAATGATTGGAAATGAAAGTCAGGATTATTTCTTGAGAGATATAGGTGATGTATGTGAGGACGCAAATCCAGCAGAAATTGCGGGAAAATCCTTTCTCTTTTTTAAGAAATTCAGTGCAGATGAAAGAAGTTCATCTATTACTGTGGAAGTAGATCGTGAAAATAATATAAATTATTTTGAGCGCTCCTTTTATGACGCTCTGGAAATTACAGCGAATGAATTGAATATGCAGGAAGTACAGCTTATATTAGATAAAGTTTATAAGGTATATCCGGATGTAAAAGAACTTGAAGTTGTTCGTGCAACAAGAGGAAAAGAAAATGTAGTCAATGCAGTCGCACACGAAAGAACAGCATTGTGGTTACATGAAAAAGGAAAACATCGATTAGTTATCCAGGTGAAATTTGATACATCAGGGAATATACTAAGCCTGTATCGTTATTCAACAAAAGGATTCGAAAAGCGATTTTCAGATCAGGATACGAAAGAAAAAGCAATAGCATTGGTAAAAGAACTGTACGGAGAAAAATCAAATGAATACGAATTTGTACGTACTAGAGCAGGTACTAGTACTTATAAAGGAAAAGATGTGGCATTGAACGCTGCCGTTTTTAAAAGTGTAAACAATCCTAAAAAAAGTTTGTCAATCGATTTTCAAGGTGATGGAGCAGTGCTTGGAATCACTGTATTTGAGGAGAAATAGCTTAGAAATAAGAAAGCATAAAGTAAAGAAGACCCGGCGAGTATCCGGGTCTTCTTTATTCATGATGATTTTTTTATGTGCAATATACTTTTTCTTTTTTCTTCTGTAATAGGGCATGAAATAGCTCTCGCTTGATTTCCTTTTCTGAGCACTCATACAGCTGGCGATCGCCTATCTTGAAAATCCCCATTTCTAATAGCCTGTCAATATAGGTTTGAATTTTTTCTTCCTTCATAATAAACACCTCTTTAGAAAGTAGAGCAGTTCATTTTACACGCCTATACCAACCCAACCACAATTTTGATTATACAGCGTATATATTACAGTATGATGACAGGTAAATTAAATATATTTAATAATCATGTAAAATATAGTGGGGTATGCAGGGATCGAACCTGCGACCTGCCGATATTATCAAACAAAGCGAGGAGGAGAGCAAGTCAGTATCCAGGTTTCTGGTTGGCAACGAAAAACACTCTGAGTGATAAGAAAAATCGGGTATAATAAGAAGGGAAAAATATATGGATAACGAGAGGGAAGGAGTCATTATAGATGGGCGTTATGTTTTCGAGTCCGGGGATGATTATGCTGTTCATTACCGGAGTCATTATCCTAATTGTTTTCTTCGGCGGGATTATTACTGCCATCGTACAGACGGCACGCGGCAACCTGAAGGTTGATTATGATGCTATCGCGGCACGGAATGCAGTGGAGGATGAAGAACGGCGTAGAATGAAGAAGTTAAGTAAACAGCGATAAAGAATAGGAGAAACATTCGTGTTCGATCCGACTATTTTCGATAATATTAAAGTGGCGCTTGAAGGCGCAGTATATGACCTGGACTTTGCTGGCGAGGTTACGGTTACGTCCCGCAGTGATCAAGTCGAGCTGGCGGCTATGGCCCGTGAATATACGATTGGATGTAGGAATGCCGTTAGGAAGGATGGCAATTCACAAAGTACCGCTCTGTTTATATTATCCGCAGGGACGGCCGATTTAGCAGGAGAAATTCTAGATCTTGCAGAAAGCGAGGAGCGGACATTCGGCTGCACGCTACGCGTAACTTTCCTGTTGAATATCGATCGTCTGGAACGGTGTGTAGAGATAGAAAGGATACTTAACACAATCTGGTCATACCGACCACGTATTATTCAAGAATTATCGTTTGTTTATAACGGGATTGTCTTGGAGCGCCCGGCAGCGTATCATAATACGATAACGCTTGACTTCGGAAGAAAAATCAACGAAGACAATATCGAAGATCTGTTTACGATTGTCGAACATACTGTACAGTCACTACGTCAATTGGAAAGAATAATGTAAAAAGCTCTTCGCGCAATTATTGAGCGAAGAGCTTTTTTTATGTGGCGTACATGTCAGCCTGCCTGTTGTGTATTCACAGGAAGAGCAGCGGGCTTGGCCGCAAGCGAATATCCATAAAAAATCAGTGTAATACCAACGCTATTAGCAAGTGGGAGAATGTCCGTTAGACCAAAACGGGTTAGTGTACCTCCCATGGCGATAATAAGCGAACCGATGCCGATCCAGAGCCCGGCTTTGGAATGCCGTCGAAAAAAAGTATAGAAAGAACCAATAATAAGTGCAAAGCTTCCCGGAATTGTCAGCATCGGAGAATATAGGCGTGCATCGCGTGGCAATGCGGTGCCTCCGATTTCTTCGCCATGCAGCGCTAATTGCCCTGGATTTAACGGTGAATTGAACACTTTTACAAACATGGCAACCGTAATGATAGCTATGAGAATGAGAAATGCATGCGCCACCTTCGGCTTTACCGTAAAATACAGCTGGCCTGCGCCGAGAAACGCTACCAGTGAAGCGGCTGCCACATACCAGATGCGATACATGGAAGGCTCCCAGCCGATAAAATAGGACACTGTACTGCCAAGTGCGCTGAAGAAATAAAAAAAGAAGCCGATAAACCAGGCCAAATGGCTAGGTTTGCGTTTGGTCAGCCATTGGCGAAGAATACTGTATGCAAAATACCCCGACAATGCAGTGGCAAAGCCCCAGAGAATAATATTCATTTTCATCCCCCGTTATCTAAAAATTTTGCGCAGAGAAACACCCCTGTCTTTTATAAAACAGGGGATGTCTACAGCTTCACTGTATGCCAAATACCGACGTTCACCAATATGATACTGAGGAACGGCATTTCCGGCCAAGACGTTATATACTATTTGAGCAGGGCATCTATGACAGGAAAGTTCCAACATATCCATTCCCTTCCTTTTACGACCTTCTTATATCATATCATGAAAATGAATTTCAAGGTTCGTCTCATTTGTGACAGTATCGTCGATGGCAAGAGGGGCATTGGCAGTTGTGCGGATTGATAATACCGTCTCCAGTGTAGATTGGTCCCGTTCAGGCGGCAGCGCTTGAAAGAACCAGGGATGAATGGTTAACAAAATCTCAAGAATGGCGCCAACGGTATGCGGGCGGTCGAGATGAACATCCATTGTCTCTGCGGCTTGCGTCCCGTATATCGTTATCTGCATATTACAGTTCCTTTACATATTTATTGACTTTGCGCATTGCGCTAGATTGGCTGATACCGAGCATCTCTGCCAGTTTGTATGTGCTTCCGCACTCTTCGTACGCCTGGCGAACGATTTGGCCCTCGTAACGTTCCAATTGTTCTTTCAATCCCAGACCTTCCTGCGGTGTCAGTGGTGCGGTTTCTTCTTCATCATACAATGCACTTGTTACGTGCTTCGCGGTAATTACGTCTTCATCGGCTGTTACGACAATCCGTTCCAGAAAATTCCGCAGCTCCCGAATGTTGCCCGGCCATTCCGCGCGCCGCAATTCCTCTGCGGCAGTATAGCTAAGCTTTTTCTCGATACCATATGTCTCCTGGAATTCTTCCAGAAAGCGGATGGCCAGCGGTACGATATCTTCCCGTCTTTCCCTGAGTGAAGGAACAGTAATAGGAATGACGTTCAACCGATAATACAAATCGTTACGAAACGATTTTTCTTCGACTTTTTTCTTTAAATCCTGGTTAGTGGCTGCAATAATGCGCACATCCACGTGAATTGGAGTCGTACTACCGATGCGGAAAAACTGTTTTTCCTGCAGGACATTCAGTAGTTTTGCCTGCATAGATAACGGTAGTTCTCCAATCTCATCAAGGAATAGTGTGCCTCCGTTAGCAGCTTCAAACAATCCTTTTTTCCCTTTTTCGTGTGCACCAGAAAACGCGCCTCGTTCATACCCGAATAATTCGGACTCAATGAGTGACTCGGGAAAGGCGCTGCAGTTGACGGAGAGAAAAGGGGCCTGCTTGCGTGGACTTGTGTTGTGCAAGTAGCGCGCCAAATATGTCTTCCCCACGCCCGATTCCCCGAGCAGCAGGACCGTACTATCCACCTTTGCCACTTTTTCGATTTTTGAAAGTACCTGAAGCATCATCGGACTGCGTACGGTTAGCTTCATACCGGATTGTTCTTCTCGAAGTTGCAAGGTTTCTTCATAGGTCTCTACTCGTTCTTGTAACTGGTCAAGCTGTTCACGCAGATTTAAAAGCTCCGTAATGTCGCGTGAGTTACTAACTACACGGATAAGGCGTCCATCTTGTGTGAAGACAGGAGTGGCCGTTACCAATAGCCTGCGCCCATTTTGGGTCTGCTGGACGAGATTAATCTGCTTGCGTTGTGCGATAACATCGAGTGTAGCGGATGGTGAGAAAATGCCTTCTGATACGAGTTCATTGACATGTTTTCCGACCATCTGCTCGGCTTTCAGGCCATAATTGCGCTCACAGGCTCCGTTCACTCTAACCGTATAGCCTTCTCCGTCCGTAACGAAAATTTCATCATACGCCGCAGCAAACACACTCTTCAGTTCTGCATATAAATGTTCGTATTCGGTAGCGACGTGACTTTCCCTCGTCTCCCAAGGGAAAATCAGCCAAGCAAATCCATGCGGCTCGGCCAATAGCCTTCCCTCCCAGAGAAAGCGATCCGCTCGCTGAAAAAAATCGCCGTCCGCCGCCCACTTGCGTAGGCGATCGGACAGCTCGGCAGGAGTCCATCCCTGCTCGAAGAACCATTTCTCGATCAGGTTGTTGTATTCGAATGTGTCTCGGTTAAGGTAGCAAAAACCGATCGAGAAGGTATCCAAAAGTGATGCGATATGGATATCCGCTTGCATGAGGCGCCTCCTTATGGTAAGGCGCGGTTTATACGGCCGTTACTTATTACGGTTGAAGCAAACAAGCTTCATTTCCGTCATTTCTTCGGTTGCGTACTTGATACCTTCGCGTCCAACACCGCTTTCTTTTACACCGCCATATGGCATTTGATCAACACGGAATGTTGGGAAGTCATTAACCATGACGCCGCCTACATCCAGATGTTCGGCTGCATGGAATGCGCGTTCGATGTTTTCGGTGTATATGCCCGCTTGCAATCCGTAACGTGAATCGTTCACTGCATCGATCGCTTCATCTAATGTCTCGAACGGGCTGATGATAACAACAGGAGCGAACGTTTCTTGGCAGCTTACTTTCGCATGCGATGGCACGTTAACGATAACAGTCGGTTTCACAACATTGTTGTCTGTACCGCCTGTCAGCACGTTAGCACCAAGCGATTCGGCTTCTTTTACCCAGGACGCAATACGTTCTACGTCTTTTTGTGAGATAAGAGCTGCGATATCGGTCGTCTCGTCCAGTGGATTGCCGATGCGCAAGTTCTTTGTTTCTGCCACGAATTTCTCTACAAACTCATCGTACATCGATTGGTGTACGTAAATGCGTTGCAGGGAAATGCACACCTGACCCATGAACGTAAATGCGCCTGTTACTGTGCGCTTAATAATACGGTCAATATCGAATCCTTCGTCGATAATGAGTCCAGAGTTGGAACCTAGCTCAAGAACAACACGTTTCAGGCCAGCCTTTGAACGAATTGTTTTACCAACTTCCGGGCTACCGGTGAATGTAATCATCTTCACTCGGTCATCGATAACCATTTCGTCCCCTACTTCACTGCCGGGGCCCGGAATAACTTGTAGGGCACCCGCTGGAAGGCCCGCTTCTGCGAACAAATCAGCGATAAAGTAAGATGACAGTGGAGTTTGGTCCGCAGGCTTCAGTATTACCGCATTACCGGCTGCAAATGCAGGGCCAAGCTTATGGGCTACTAGGTTGAACGGAAAGTTAAACGGCGTGATGGCTCCGACAATGCCGAGTGGCTGACGTACTGTATAGGCGATACGGTTTTCACCCATGGCAGAGGCATCCATCGGAATGGTCTCGCCATGCAGACGGCGTGCTTCATCAGCCGCGAATTGATAGGTTTCAACCGTACGGGCAATCTCCCCGCGGGCAACCGTAATTGGTTTGGCCGCTTCAAGTGCCAGAATACGTGCTGCCTCTTCTTTACGTTCTTGCAAAAGGACAGAAACCTTCTGCAGAATAGCTGCCCGCTTGTGGGCAGGCAGCTTGGCCATTGTTTTAGCCGCTTCTTCTGCGTGATCGATCGCAGCCTTCACATCCTCGCGCGTGCCGATAGCGACTTCTGCAATCACTTCACCGGAATGAGGGGAGCGAAGTTCCTTATATGAAGATGCTTCTTTTGTGCCGCCAGCAATATAGAGCGGCTTTTTTGGTATTGTTTGGTTCATGGCTGAAACCCCTTTCTTCCTAAATTAGTGTACTTGCAGGGCCGAGGTTGCGGCTTCCATAGCTTCCTCGATAATGTCGAGACCTTCTTCGAGTTGTTCATCAGTAATTACGAGAGGCATCAGTACGCGAAGCACGTTTCCGAATAAACCAGCGCTTAATGTAATTAAGCCGCGTTTGTTGGCTTCATTTACAATTGTGCCCACAATTTCTTTATTCGGTTCTTTTGTTTGTCTGTCTTTAACAAACTCAATGGCACACATAGCGCCTAAACCGCGTACATCTCCAATTATATCGTATTTATCCGCAAGACGGTTGAATCGTTCCATGACTTTCTCGCCAATGATGCGTCCTTTTTCATTGAGGTCATTCTTCTCGATAACGTCAAGAACTGCAAGCGCAGCTCGGCATCCAAGAGGACTTCCTGCATACGTACCACCCAGTTCGCCAGGGTTAGCAGCTTCCATAATTTCTTTACGGCCGATAACGCCACTAATTGGAAGACCTGCCCCCATGGATTTGGAAATCGTCATCAAATCCGGAATAACATCGAAATGCTCAACAGCAAATAGTTTGCCAGTGCGGCTGAATCCAGTCTGGATTTCATCGGCAACGAATACGATACCGTGTTGTTTACAAATCTCTGCTACACCTTGTACAAATGTTTTGGATGGAACGACGAATCCGCCTTCGCCTTGTACAGGTTCCATTACTACTGCAGCGATTGTTTCCGGAGCAACGTCGCCTTGCAGGAACGTTTTAAACTCATTCAGAATATATTGATCATATTGTTCTGCAGATACGCCTTCTGGACGGCGGTATTCATAATGATAAGGTGCTTTATATACTTCCGGCGCAAATGGGCCGAATTCAAACTTGTAAGGTTTTACTTTACTTGTCATTGTCATCGTAAGCAATGTGCGTCCATGGAATCCTCGTGAGAAGACTACAACGCCTTGACGTTTCGTATATTTACGCGCGATTTTAACCGCGTTTTCTACAGCTTCAGCGCCGCTGTTCAGGAACATAACTTGTTTTTCATGGTCCCCAGGTGCAAGCTTAGCTAAGCGCTCAGCCAGTTCAATGTATGGTTCGTACATCATCACGTTGAAACCGGTATGGATGTATTTATCTACTTGGTCATGCAATGCTTCTACGATTTCAGGTGTGCAGTGACCAACATTGATCGTACCGATAGCACCGGCAAAGTCGATAAAAGTGTTGCCGTCTACATCTGTCAAAATAGCGCCTTGCGCTTTTTCCACGAATGTCGGAATGCCGTTGCTAACGCCTTTTGGCACGTATTGTTTGCGTCGTTCAAGAAGTTCTTTAGCTTTCGGACCCGGTAGTTCGGTTTTAACATTAGCGAATTTATAGCTCATAGGGCTACCTCCTTAATAATAGAACAAAGTTTATGATGTACAAAAGTAAGGTGTTTCACTTTACTTTTTATCAAAGCAATAAGCATGCCAACTTTAAAAAACATAAAAACAGGCAGGAATAAGTAGGTTATGAAGTAAATCGAGTACAAAATAAGTCTTATTGGACTTATTTTTAAGTCTTTTTTGATTTGATGTAAATACAAAAAATTTCCCGAAAGTTATTGCCATTAAGAAAAAAGCAAGTTATAATCAAAACCAATCAAATTAATAATTCCAATAAAATTAATGAGAATACTCTTTCTTATCTAGAGAGACGGAGGGGCTGGCCCAATGAAGTCTCGGCAACCTAATTCGGTTAGGTGCCAATTCCAGAGAGCGGAGGCTCGAAGATGAGTAGGAGGGGTCGAGAAATATAAAAATGCCCTTCTTCTTCGAAGAAAGGGCATTTTTTGTACCTTTAAACCAACTAAATAAATTAGATATATGGATTTAATTAAGTGAAAATAGGAGAAAGGGGAGAATCACATGGTACAAGGCAAGGTGTTCCTCGTAGGAGCAGGACCTGGCGACCCGAAGTTAATTACAGTGCGCGGTATGGAGTTGCTACAACAGGCAGACGTTATTGTATACGATCGGCTGGCCAGTCCTAAACTGTTGGATTACGCAAGAGAGGGGGCGGAGTGCATTTACTGTGGAAAGCAGGCAGACCATCATTCACTTCCTCAGCCGGAAATCAACCGTGTGATAGTGGAGAAAGCGTTGAAAGGCAAGATGGTGGTGCGGTTAAAAGGGGGCGATCCTTTTGTGTTCGGACGTGGTGGAGAGGAGGCAGAGGCCTGTATTGCCGCCGGGCTTTCTTATGAAGTCGTGCCCGGTATTACTTCTGGTATTGCTGCCCCTGCCTATGCCGGTATTCCTGTAACGCATCGTGATTATTCTTCTTCCGTCACGTTTGTGACAGGGCATAAAGCGTTTGGCAAAGAGAGCGACATTGATTGGGAACGACTGTCATCGGCCGTGGATACGTTGGTGTTTTATATGGGTGTCGGCAATTTGCCAGATATCGTAAAGCACTTGCGTCAGCATGGGCGTGCGAAAGAAACACCGGTGGCGCTTGTACGCTGGGGAACATGTGAGAATCAGGAAACACTTACAGGAACACTGGAGACGATTGTAGAGCAGGTACAGCAAGCCCGCTTCCAGGCTCCGGCGATTATCATCGTCGGCGAGGTAGTGCGCCTGCGGGAGCAACTGGCCTGGTATGAGCAGCGGCTTCCGCATGTAGTTATTGCATAATTTCTAGGCGAAATGAGAGGAGCGAGCATGAGTGGGTTACACAGCAATCTGGGCAAATGACAAGGAAAAGCTAAACAAAAATGAATTAGCAAAGCTTGAAAAAGACGGATTGGACGTTATCGAGGATATTTATGAGTACGCGAAAACTGGATTTGAATCCATCACACCAGACGATATGGACCGCTTCAAATGGGCGGGCGTTTACCAGCAGCGGCCAAAAGACGGACATTTCATGATGCGGGTACGGATTCCCTCCGGCAATCTATCGACGGATCAGGCACGAGTGCTGGCACGTATTGCAAATGATTATGGGAAGGATTTAGTCGATATTACAACCCGTCAGGCCATACAATTTCACTGGCTGCGCGTCGAACAGTTACCGGATGTTTTTGAACGGTTAGCTTCCGTCGGATTATCCTCATTCGAAGCTTGCGGCGATTGCCCCCGTACGATTGTCGGCAATCCGCTGGCAGGGCTGGACCGGGATGAGCTAATGGATACGACACCACTTGTTAAGGCGTTGTCTGATACGTTTTTGATGAATCGGGAATTCTCTAATCTGCCGAGGAAATATAAGATTTCGATTTCTGCCAATATTTATAACGCCGGGCATGCAGAGATTAATGACCTTGCGTTTACACCGGCGACAAAGGTAATTAACGGAGAGGAAGTAGTCGGTTTTCATGTGTGGGTCGGCGGTGGTTTGTCGGCTCGTCCATTCCTTGCCCAGCAATTAGACGCGTTTGTCCGACCAGAGGAAGTTGTGAAGGTGGCGCTTGGTGTCACAACCATTTTCCGAGATTACGGATATCGTCAGAAGCGCAACCATGCACGTCTTAAATTCCTGGTCGCTGATTGGGGTGCGGAGAAATTCCTTGAGAAGCTGAAAGAACAAATCGGAGATCTTGAAGCACGCGGCCAGGACAGAACGGTAGGCTGGAATGCAGGCTATTTCACCGGCGTACACAAACAGCGTCAGGAAGGACTCAATTATGTTGGTCTTTCTGTTCCTGTTGGAAGAATGTCGGCCCAAGAGCTAGAAGAGCTGGCACGACTCGCGGATGAATACGGCAATGGCTCGCTTCGTACTTGTAACTCACAGAACATTGTGATTACCGGCGTACCAGATGAGAAGGTTGATGTGCTCTTGCAGGAAAAGGCTTTAGAGCGTCTGACACCGTTCCCATGGCATTTCAGCGCATTTGCCGTATCTTGTACCGGAATCGAATTTTGTAACCTGGCGATCGTAGAGACGAAGGAAAGAATGCGTCAATTGGCTGGATACCTGGACGAGCATGTAGAGTTGGATGAACCGATTCGTATGCATATGGTCGGTTGTCCGAACGCATGCGGGCAGCGTCAAATCGCTGATATCGGTTTCCAAGGTGCGCTTATTAAAACAGAGGCTGGAATGAAGGATGCATTTGATATTTATATCGGCGGTACGCTGGGTGAGAATGCGCAGTTCAATCAAAAGCTTAAAGGTCGCGTGCTAGGCGACCAACTGCATCGCGTCTTGCTCCCGCTACTGGCCTATTATAAGGAAGAAAAACAAAACGGAGAGAGCTTTTTCCACTTTGTACAGCGTGTCGGCACGGAACCGTTCCAGGAACGTGTAAATGCAGCGCTGGAACAGTTAGTGTAAGAGAGGAAACCGGGAAAGAGAAGGAAGGGATAAAGACTATGTTTATCTACCGACTTGAAGTAACTTTCGAAGATGAATCGACAGCGGCTGTGGTTGTTATCCATGATAGCGAGGAAAAAGTGTTCCATAGTGCGCAGAACCAAATCGAACGGTACTGGCTGCCAGCTAAGCCCATCAAAGAGTTAGCTATCGTAGAAAAAAAGCCGGCTGAAGCAGGCCGGGGTTATGTGATCAAGCCATGATGCTGAGCTATGTGGCTATTGCTGTGGCGTTATTTTTCGCTATGAATATCGGGGCAAGCGGAACGGCAGCTTCGATGGGTGCGGCATACGGTGCCGGAGCCATTCATAACAGGCGGGCAGCTATGTTAATTGTTGCCATAGCAGCTCTGCTGGGTGCGGTGCTGGGCGGTGGCGAAGTGGTGAAAACAATCGGTAACGGAATTATTCCTTCCTCTGTGTTGAGCGTGGAAACGGTCATTGTAATCTTATTCTCTGCCACGTTCACCTTATTTCTCGCTAATCTGATGGGAATTCCTTTATCGACGAGTGAAGTAACGGTCGGCTCGATTATCGGAGTCGGTCTTGCGTATAAATCGTTGTTTGCTAGTAAATTGATGGTCATCCTTTCCTTCTGGATTATCGTTCCACTCATATCATTTGGTGTAGCTTATGTGCTAGGTTTGGCCATTAAGCGGGCGGAAAGGAAATGGACATTCTTGACTGGCGCCGGAAAATGGAAACGCTGGTTGGGTTTCTTGCTTGTAGCAGGAGGTACGTTCGAAGCCTTCTCGGCTGGAATGAATAATGTGGCCAATGCGGTAGGACCGCTCGTAGGAGCGGGAATTATGTCTACCTCCTCTGGAGTTTGGATCGGAGGGGCATTTGTAGCACTGGGTGCGGTTGTTTTGGGCGGCAAAGTGCTTGAGACAAATGGAAAGAAAATTACCCGGCTATCATTACTACAAGGAAGCGCGGTCTCATTTACAGGAGGCACTCTGGTAATTACAGCTTCATTGCTGGGTATTCCCGTGCCACTAGTGCAAGCCACTACCTGCGCCATCGTAGGCGTCGGAACGGCAGAGAACGGGTTCCGTCTTTGGCAAAAGGGGGTAATCCGTCAGATTGCCCAGGTATGGATTGTATCTCCTGTGTCTTCCCTTGTTGTAGCGTATGCCGTGATGAATCTCTGGCTTATGCCGAATCCGTACATTCTTATCGTCATTCTAAGCGTATTTATCGCCACAGTCGGCTCGATTAGCTTATCTCGTACCATTCGTAAAGAGAAAAGCACCATTCATGATCAGGGAGGAGGCATTTAGATGCCCGATATTACATTTTCTTATGAAACACTTACCACCGAGCACTTGGATGCAATTAATAAAGACCTGGAAAACAAAGATGCACTGGATATTTTGAAGTGGGCATACAGCCAATTCGGAGAAAGTCTGGTATATGCCTGTAGCTTCGGTGCTGAAGGTATGGTGCTGATTGATTTAATCAGCAGAGTATGTCCTGATGCACGGATCGTGTTTCTGGATACACATGTTCACTTTAAAGAAACGTATGAGTTAATCGAACGTGTTAAAGTGAGATATCCGAAGCTGCGCATTGAATTGAAGGAACCGGATTTATCTTTGGAACAGCAAGCGGAACAGTATGGCATAGAGCTGTGGAAGAGCAGTCCGGATTTGTGTTGTAAATTGCGGAAGCTTGATCCTCTTGAAGACGTATTGAAGGGGGCTGTAGCCTGGTTGTCAGGGCTGCGGCGCGAACAGTCTCCGACAAGGGCAAATACTCAATTCGTTAATGAGGATCGGCGCTTTCAGTCTATCAAAGTATGTCCGCTTATTCATTGGACATGGGATGATGTATGGACGTATATCAAGCTATACCAACTTCCATACAATGAACTGCATGATAAGGGGTATCCAAGTATCGGCTGTGAACATTGTACCGCACCTGTAAAAGAGGGCGGAGATTCTCGCGCTGGACGCTGGAGCGGTACTGGCAAGACCGAATGTGGTCTGCATCAGTAATGGCCAGTTATAAATACCACAGAGTGGAGAAACGGAGTGACTTTATATGAGCATAAGCCAACCGCATGGTGGCACATTGGTAAACCGTATCAATTTTTCTTACGATGTAACAGGCACTGATAAAGCAATTGAACTGGATGCATTTGCACTTTCCGATTTGGAACTGCTGGCGATTGGCGCTTTCAGTCCGTTATCTGGCTTTCTTAGTCAGGAGGATTACAATAGCGTCGTTCATTCCATGCGATTAGCTGATGGAACAGTCTGGAGTATCCCTATTACGTTACCGGTAACGGAGGAAACCGCCTCGCAGCTTGCGCCCGGCGACACAGCTAAGCTGGTGTATGAAGGAGACGTGTACGGCGTTATCGAGGTTAGAGAGCTGTATACACCAGATAAAGAAGTAGAAGCCCAGAACGTATATGGCACAACGGAATTGGCTCATCCGGGCGTGAAAAAGCTATGGGAGCGTCCTGCGGTCTATGTGGCAGGCCCCATTACACTCGTAAAACGTCCAGAGAAAAACCGATTCAAAGAGTTCTATCTTGACCCAGCACAGACGCGTGCTGAGTTTGAAAAACGAAAGTGGAAAACGGTAGTTGGTTTCCAGACGCGCAACCCGGTCCATCGCGCGCATGAATACATTCAGAAAACAGCTCTTGAAATCGTAGATGGCCTGTTTCTTAATCCGTTGGTTGGCGAAACGAAAGCGGACGACATTCCGGCTGATATCCGAATGGAGAGCTATCAAGTACTGCTCAACCATTATTATCCCTCTGATCGTGTATTTCTAGCTGTGTTCCCGGCTGCGATGCGGTATGCGGGACCACGTGAAGCGATTTTTCACGCGATGGTGCGTAAGAACTATGGGTGCACTCACTTCATCGTCGGACGCGACCATGCAGGTGTCGGCAACTATTATGGTACGTATGACGCCCAGCTTATTTTCTCTAACTTTACACTTGAAGAACTTGGCATTACGCCGCTTTTCTTCGAACATAGCTTTTACTGCATGAAGTGTGGAAACATGGCTTCTGCCAAAACCTGCCCACACGGTTCAGAAGACCATCTGCATCTATCCGGTACGAAAGTAAGAGAGATGCTCGGTCGTGGTGAAGCGCCACCGCCAGAATTCAGCCGTCCAGAGGTAGTGGAAGTATTGATTCGTGGGATGAAGGTTGCTGTAGGTAAAGCATAAAGTAAAACTTCCATCAGCTTAAGGGTCTTCATCCTCTACTGATGGTTTGTTTCGGGCTCTTGCTGCCCGCTGGATCAGAATAAAAAGAGAAGGAGGAAGGAAAATGGCATTGCATGACACCAATATTGTCTGGCATCAGGCGACTGTGACGAAAGCAGATCGTCAGCGGAAAAGTGGTCATAAGAGCGTGGTACTTTGGTTCACCGGTTTATCTGGTGCGGGCAAATCAACACTTGCCAACGAAGTGGAGCGTAGATTATATGAGAAAGGAGTACGTACATACCTGCTGGATGGGGATAACATTCGTCATGGTATTAATAAGGATCTCGGCTTTAGCCCGGAGGATCGGACCGAGAACATTCGCCGCATAGGAGAAGTGTCTAAACTATTCGTCGACGCGGGTGTAGTTGTACTTACCGCATTCATCTCGCCATACCGTGCCGACCGGGAATTGGCACGAAGCTTAGTAGAAGCAGACGAATTTATTGAAGTGTATGTAAAGTGCGCTATTGAAGAGTGTGAGAATCGTGATCCGAAAGGTCTGTACAAGAAAGCGAAAGCTGGAGAGATTCCTGAATTTACGGGTATTTCAGCTCCTTATGAAGAGCCGGAGAATCCAGAACTTATTGTTACTACGGATGCTCAGTCGTTGGATGTATGTGCTGAACAGGTTGTTGAGTATTTAAAAAAGAAAATTATTTTCGAATAAATAGTATCGTACTTGTTCGTTATCCATAAGATGGAAGAAAAAAGTTGCGCACGTAGCCGTGTTTCCTCGTATTTTTCCCGTAATGAAGTCATACGCCCCACACAGTAAAGAAAACTTGGCTGGTGCCGTAGACGACAGCTCTAGTTACCCTTATGCAGCTTTGCTGTAGAAAAACAAAGGGGATGCACGCCATACGTGTGCTTTTTTCCATCCACTTATGGACACCAAGGGTAGATGGATCTACCCAGGTGTTTTACTGCCCTGTTTGGGGCGCATTGTGTTAACGATCCACTCTGGATGCTATTGGATAATCAACATCCTTGAAATAATATGAATAACGATTGGAAGGAGATTAAACCGTTAGCTTCAAACCGATAATTCCTGCGATGAGAAGCCCTAACGATATAAACTGTGGAAGTTCGTATTTTTCTTTAAACCATAATAGACCTGCAAGTGTAATGCCGACCGTTCCTATGCCTGCCCAGACCGCATATGCTACGCCTGGTGGCAGCGTCTGCATCGCTTGTGATAAACAGAAGAACGAGAAGGCAAACCCAACGATCATAATTGTAATAGGAATAGCTTTTCTTCCCTTACCAATGTATTTCATAGCCATAACAGCAACGACTTCCTCTAACCCTGCAAAAACAAGATAAAGCCAGGCCATTATTGTTCACCTCTCTGAAGATTTTTTTTCTTTGTTCCAGTAGTCAGCTTCATGCCTGCAATACCTGACAGGATCATGAGCAAAAATGCGATTTGATAAATTGAGAACGGCTCACCCAAGAATATGCCGACCAGATACGTACCGACGGTTCCGAGACCGACAAATACCGCGTATGCTATAGCTACAGGTATAGTTTTGTAAGCTCGAATTAGCAACAGAAAGCTTACAGCAATTAGCGTGATAACAAGAAACCAATCGAGAAGTGAGTCTGCGTATTTAAGAGATGACGCCCAGACAATTTCAAGCAATGCGGCTATTCCTATCAATAGCCAATTCATGATAAAACCTCCTATAATGAGTGACTGTCATTCATTTATATTACAAAAAAAATTAAGTGAGTGCTCTTTTAATAAAAACATATACGTCTTTTTTAATTTGTTCTGTGCTGTATTTCCGCTCTTTGTCATTGGAGAAATACAGACCCTCAGCCGCTTGCTCGATTACATTCACAATCATGCGAATGTTCGTTTCAGTAGGAATATCTTTTATAACCTCGCCCTTTTCAATCGCTTTTTTCAGTTCAGACTCAAACCATTCATAATAAGGGAGATAGATACTTTCCCACTTCTCAAATGAGTGGTAAAAAGCCAATCCCGAATAGCATAGGATAAGAACTTCCTTATATGCTTCGGTTACCTCGAAGGTTACATCGATGACGGATTGAAGAGTACCCCAAAAACTTGAACTTTCTTTCGTTCTTTCTCTTATCTTATCGAATAGCTGTTGTAAAAGGTGTTCGGCGATGGCTGGTATTAATGCGTTTTTTGAGGAGAAGTATAGATAAAACGTTCCCTGGGCGATCCCTGCCCGCTTAACAATATCAGAAATGGAGGTTTTATCTAATCCTTTTGTGGCGATAATTTCAATGGAGGCTTCAATAATTCGCCGATATTTTTCCTCTTGTTTGCTATTCAACGTATCCACCTCAATCAATGACTGATTATCATTCATTTTTCTTCTTAACTAAATTCTACACCTACATACCCTGGTTCGTCAAGAGATTTTATAGGATACAATAAAAAAGGCTCGCTATCTTTATAATAGTGAGCCTTCCTGATTCAATAAGGACAGAGTTACGTTTGCTGTACAATAAAGTCTGATGTAATCTCAATTCCTTCGTCTTTTAGGTGAGTGATAATAGCTTGCGCTAATCTTGGCGCATCTGGATGATCACCATGAATGCAAACTGTTTCCGCTTTTAGAGAAGTATCCTTACCATCATAGGTAATGACTTTTCCTTCTTTTATCATTCGCACTACACGGCGTGCCCGCTCGTCCAAATCTGTATAATCGGTACCTTTGCGTGTCATAACAATACTACCTGACTCATCGTGTTCACGGTCCGCATATACTTCAAATACGATCGTGAAGCCCTGTTCCTGACCGAGGCGCGCCAGGGCTGAGTTGTTTAACGCGAACAGCGGTAGGTGTTTATCGATTTTTTCGACTGCATTAAGAACCGCCTGGGCTAGGTCATCGTTTTCCATAGCCATCATATACATAGCGCCATGTGGCTTAATATGCGACAATTTCATATCGTATGCATGAAGAAACGCCTGAAGCGCTCCAGCCTGGTACAGAATATAATTTTCCACTTCTTCGGCTGTTGCGGTCATTCGACGTCGTCCGAAGCCCATCAAATCAGGGAAACCCGGGTGAGCTCCAACGTTAATATTATATTGTTTCGCAAGTTCCACTGTGCGACGCATGACCAGCGGATCACCGGCATGATAGCCGCAGGCAACGTTAATCGTGCTGACATATTTCATCATTTCTTCATCATTGCCTAACTCGTACATTCCGAAGCTTTCGCCCATATCGCAATTGATGTCAATCTTCACGTCCGTCACGCTCCTCTGCAAATTTTTTATAACAGTCAGAACTGCAAATTATATGCCATATAAAGTGTATGAGAAAGCGTACAAGTTAGTATATATGTTTTCGATAATGAAATTAGATTTTCAAAAATGAAATTTATAAAGGGCAGAAAGAAAACGTGTCCAATCGATACAAGCTTTACCTTTGCAAAATGTATCCCTGCAGAGTAAGATAAGGTTCCTGATAATTTTTTGCATGCTTTAGCGGTGGGTTATCCGTCTATAGGGAAGAAAGAATAAATAGAAGAGGTGACCATCATGAAAAAACGTACAATGAAAACGTTTATTGCCGGAATATGTACAGGTGTAGCATTGATGAGCGCAGTAGGCTTTTCTTATGCCGCATTGACAAAAATAGATGTAAGCATGAAACCTGTGTCATTTACAATGGAAGGCAAAGAAATTAAGCCAAGTGATAAAGAATATCAATATTTTAATGGAAAACAGTATGTTCCAGCTTCGTTCATCCATCAGGATACGACCTACGTACCGTTGCGTTTTATTGCCGAGCGAATTGGACTTCAGGTCGGATATGATGCGGCCAGCAACACTATCTCTCTAAAGGAGAAGAATATGGCAGAAAAAGAAGTGAAATTCGATGTGCTCTATCCTTTGCAGGATGAGCAGACAGTTATTGCTCCTCGTGTCCAACAATGGTTTGACAGTCATAGGAAGCAAGAGTTTACAGGTATCATGAAAGAAGAAGACGGCCTGTATGCAGCAGTCACCCGCGGCCAGAAGCCAAATGGCGGTTATGGCGTGGAAGTAGTCAGCGTGACGGAACGTGCGAACGAAGTCGTTGTAAAAGTAAAGCATATTAATCCGCAACCGGGAAAAGTGTATATACAGGTTATTACGTATCCGGCTACACTAATCAAAATCCCGCCCACTGATAAAGAAGTTCATTTTGAGACAGTTAACTAATATGAAGAATGCAAGCATTGAAAAAGGAGCAGCCCTCGGGTCGCTCCTTTTTTGTTCGTTATGCTTCCCATATCTCTGGTTCGGTTTCGCCATCGAAATATTCAATACGATCCGGCGTAATTTCAAGGATGACATAATTAGGATCATCCGAGCTTTCAAACCAACGTTTGAAATACTTTTCGTTCCACACTTTTTTTCGCAAGCTATCGTCTTTCGTCACTTTGCCTGTGCCGCTGATTTGTAGAATTTCGGAGGACCAGGTTCCGTCAAAGCCAATAATAATGTGCACGTTCGGATTTTTTTCTAGTTCTTCAATTTTATGTGTCTTGCGGCTAGTCGCAAGATAAATCGTCAGGCCTTCATGAAACAGAACCATATAACGGACATGCGGCTTATTATACTCTACGGTTGCGAACGAACATACTTCATTTTTATCCATCACGGCAGAGATTTTCTGTTCTAATTGGCTTTTATCCATTTAAGCATCTCCTTTCTGAATGGCGTGTTCCCATTCTAGGTTTCCCTGTTGAAGAGGAGATGAAACACAGAGTCTGCAAGGATTATTCTATACATCTCGGCTTGAGAAGCGGCGGATCGAGAGCCAGAGAGCGGCAACACCGTATAAAGCAGCATATACGAGCATAGCGTTACTCGGCATTGATAAGCTTCCGAATAGCCCCTGTGTAGCAAAGGACATCGGATCCCCTGCTGTATCGAATAAATACACGGTCATTTTGCGAAATAGTGAGTCCAGGGGGAACAGCAGGCTGGAGATGACACCAATATTGATCAGTGCCGTCTTATTCATCAGAACACCAAGCTGTTCTACAAACCCGCCAATAAAACTAATTCCGTACAGAACGATAAGAATAATACCGCCGTTTACTGTTGTCGTTATACTGCTAAAAAGCAAGGCTACAGCGATGAGCAGAAGAGGTGGTAATATAAATACCGCAAGTGCTTGTAGAACCTGAACGGCAGTTACTTCGAAACGAAGAAATTCTCCGCCCAACCATTGATTAATGACCAGTACGCCAAGAAATAGACAAATGGCATAGAGAATCAGCAGGGAGCCAAGACCTGCAAATTTACCAAGAACGATCGTACGCCGATGTAGCGGGCGTGCTAATAATGTATCAATCTGGTGGCTTTCGATTTCACCGGCAATGCTTCCGACGCTGCTTAAGATGGCTAGCAGTGCTGTGACGAAAGCCGCAAAGTAGAGACCGACACTGAGAATTTGTGTCGCAAAAAACGTTTGTGCTAAAAAGAAATCGGTTGAAGCTGCTTGTCCGCCTACGCTCTCTGTAGCCTCCTGAGCTGCGATATAGGTAGCGATCGCGTAAAAAAGCAGGAAAGCAAAAGACATGAAAAGAGTAATATGAAAAATGCGCTTGGACAGTATTTCACGCCATGTAAGTTTAGCGATGGTCCACATGAGAATGCTGTGCCTCCTCTCGGTTAACCCAATACATAAATACGTCTTCGAGTTTGGGAATACGCGGGACGACGCGATACAAGGAAATTCCCAGTTCGCTTAGACGACGTACAAGAATAGCGATATCGTCTTCTTCGGTAAGTGTGATAAGCCAGTGCGTTTTTTCTCCTTCCTGTTGAAGCAACTCGACCTCTGTAACTATGGTGTTAAGACTTTTCCATAGTCCGTCGGGAACAGGGGAGAGGGTGATTTCTGCCTGGGGGTTAACCCCTGAAAGGCTGCGCCATTCTCCCTGGACAACCAAATCGCTTCGATGGATGATAGCGATGTGATCGCATACTGTCTCCACTTCACTGAGTAGATGGCTATTGAGAAATATTGTTTTTCCTTCGTCCCGCAACTCTGCCATCAATTCACGTACTTCGCGTCTTCCGATCGGATCGAGTGCAGAAGTAGGTTCATCAAGAAAGACGATTTCAGGATCGGAAAGAAGGGCGCATGCTAGTCCGATACGCTGCTGCATTCCTTTAGAATAACCACGGATCTTCTCGTTGCCGCGTCCGGAAAGGCCCACACGTTCAAGCAGGGAAGCGATGCGGTTTTTGCGTTCGCTACGCGGAATTTTGCATAAATCTGCATGCGACTCAAGCAATTGCTGTCCTGTTAGCCAATCAGGATAGCGGAAAAGCTCAGGAAGATAGCCGACTTTTTGTCTGGACTCCACACTTCCGATCGGATGTCCTAGAATATGTCCACTGCCTCCTGTAGGAACCAACAAACCGAGCAGCGTTCGAACGAATGTGCTTTTACCGGCGCCATTCGGACCGAGAAAGCCGAAGACGACGCCTTTTGGTACGGAGAGTGTGATGTTGCGGCATCCTGCTTTGCCGTCGTATTGTTTTGTAAGCTGGTGTGTTTCGATTACGTATTCGTTCATTGTGCGTCCTCCTACATAACGCAAAGAGAGCCCCTCCCATGCAGGGGAGCCGCTCTTTGTCTTTCCTCTATTTTATCTGATTAGCGAGTGCGATAAGGTCGTCGGTATTCTTCTTGGTTTTGCTGTCATATGCTACGAGGTGATGTATTTTCCCATCTTTCTGCCAGACGAGGAACGTCTGATGTTCCGTTTCGTAAGCGAATCCTTTCACGCCCTGTATTGTTATTTCGCGTACTTTATTTTTGTCATCCGCTACATACGGAATCGGCAGGGTACGTTGCCAATCTTCGATGCCTGCAAGCTGCTGCTTCACATTCTGCGGGATGAACGGCAGCGAGAGAACTGTCTGACGGACTTCATTTAAATCCACGCTTTCTGGAACCTGGATTTCAGGTGTTCCTGTTACTGTATAGAAGATTTGAGCAGAAGAACGTTCGGCCTCGCTGGTTTCAGCTGTAAACTGATAATGCTTCGTATCCGGAACTTTGATGGAGAACGGTTTATTGTTCAAATTCTCATCGAAGCGAGTTTCAGCTTTGACTTGTTTCAATAATGCATTCGCTTTATCGGTATCAAGCTGGGCATGTATCGTAAACGCAGGAGAGATATTAACGTCTTCAAAACGATAGTTTTCCGGTATCGAAGGAACCTGGTAGCCGGCTTTTTGTGCTTCTTCTGCTGTTCGGAAGTGTTGGGGCTCTTGATTTGAAGCTTTGTCCTCTACCCATACTTTACCGATGCCCTTGATTTCTTTCATCCCGTCTTCTCCGTTAGCAAGCCAGCTCTCAATCTCCTGCAAATCCGATTGAGTAAGCTTGACCATCTCTACTTGTTCGACGCGGAAGATAGATAGGAAGCTATTGGCTGCTGCCTGTACCTGTGGAATGGCGAGTGAGCCGAGTAGAACGGCTGCCGCGGCTGTGCCTGTTATCCATTTTTTATAAGGTTTTTTCATTGTCTTCCCTGCTTTCTTATTAATTAATATGGTGTCATCCGTATGCAATCGTTGCTCGAATCGTTTCCATGCTGCTTCTGTATTGATCTCTGCATCTGTCAAGGGGGATTCCGGCAAGGATTCCGCGAGTGCGAGCTCGGTCCATTGTTCCAGTTTTTTTGCCCCCTCCGTCCTTGCGCGACATTCCGCACAATGTTCGAGATGAGAGGCAAAGCTTTTTCTAGCTTCGCGATTTATTTCTCCATCCAGGTATGCTTGTAGAAATCCTTCATTAGGACATTTCATTCTTGATACCCCCTCAATTGTTTATACATGGTGCGGAATTTCGTTTTGGCGCGGGATAAGAGTGTTCCTACAGACGAACTTTCCACCTGAACCGCATGCGCCAGTTCCTTATAGTCGAAGCCGGAGTATTTCATCATCAGCAGCGTGCGATCTCTTTCGTCCATTTCGGTCAGTACCTTGCGTACTGCTTGTATATCTTCCTGCTTTAGCCAATTTTCTTCGGAAGAAGGGCTGTAGGCAGTATGTTCTTCGCTCGCTTTCTCATCACGGATTAGGCGACGGTTGGTAGAGCGCAGATAATTATAAGCGGCATGAATCGAAGCCTTTGATAGCCATGCCGGAATATTCTGGATTGCATTGCGGTCGGAATTATATAATTTCAGGAAAACTTCCTGAGCGATGTCCTCGGCGACCGATTTCTCCCGCACGATGCGTATGATTTGGCGAACTACATACGGATAGTACGTTTTGAAAAGTTCCTGAAAGTTATCTGCATGCGCCAAAGCATGGTTTTTCTCTTCAGTCAAAGCGATACGGACCTCCATTTCCTCTCCTCCTTTCTCAGCCATGCATATATTACGTTCGTAAAAGCGTGTCGGGATGTCCTTCTATTTATATAGACACCGCGCTCCAAAGTTTTGTGACAAAAAGAGAATATAAAGTTTATTTGTTTTTCATTTTAGTGAAACAGGGTAAGAATATAATGAAACGAAAAGTGAAATCAAGTAACAGGAGATGAGTAGAATGGATCAGGCTGTGAAAACACTAATCGACGGATTAAACGAAGATTTAGCAAATGAGTATGCATCAGTCATTATGTATACGTACAATGCGGCGACTGTTTCCGGCTTGAGTCGCCAGGTCTTGAAGCCTTTCTTCGAGCAGGAGGTTCCCGACGAGCTTGGACATGCGTCCTATCTTGCTGAGAAAATCTCCATGCTGGGTGGCATCCCTGTTGTAAAACCCGCACCTGTAGAGCAGCCAAAAGAGGTGAAAGCAATGCTGGAGCAAGCGCTTAAGGCCGAAACGGAGACCATTGAGCGTTATAAGCAACGTTTGGAACAAGCGGATGCTGTAGGCGAGATTGCACTGAAGGTACAGCTCGAGGACATGATTGCAGATGAGACGCGTCATAAGGAAGAATTGCAGCGTTTGCTTGAAGATCCACGTCTTTGTTAATCATTGGCCTTATGCTTATGACCCTTCTTATTAAGAAAGCACGGTTCACAGGAACCGTGCTTTTTATATGGTGTATAAGCTGGATACGATTCATAGCCTGTATTTTACCAGTATGATGTAGCGCATTGGAGACCTCCTTATAAAACAATATTAATGATATGATGGATACCTGAAGGGAGAGAGAAGGGAATCCATGGCCTCACGAAATGTTGATTTTACGGAAGGAAATATTATGCGACAGATGATCGCCTTTTCCTTACCTATTTTTTTGACCAATGTGCTTCAAACGTCATACCAGTTCATCGATAGTCTATGGGTAGGTAACTTGCTTGGTTCTGATGCCCTAGCTTCTGTATCGGTATCAGCGACCATTGTATTTACGATGCTTTCTTTTATCATCGGGATGAATGGGGCAACGCTGACGATTCTCGCACAGCGCAGAGGAGCGCGCGATGAAGACGGAATGAAGGAATCGCTGAATGCATTTGTAGTCGTATTTGCTTTGCTATCTGTAGGTATCGGTATTGTAGGCTATTTTCTATCGCCGTATATTTTAACGCTGATTCAAACACCTGCGGCTATTCACGAACTGGCTACACAGTATCTTCAGGTGAATTTTATAGGGATTGTATTCCTGTTCGGCTATAACTTCATTGGAACGGTGCTGAGGGCACTTGGAGATAGTCGAACCCCAATTCGCTTTGTATTTATAGCTGTCATCCTAAACGCTGTACTTGATCCGCTGTTTATCGCTTATTTCGATATGGGTGTAGTCGGTGCGGCGGTTGCGACGGTTCTGTCCCAGGGCTTCTCCTTTATATATGCGCTGATATATACGCAGCGGAAGGGGAAAATTCCATTCATGCGTCCGCATATTCCCTCAAAGATGTATGCGATAACGATTTTCAGGCTAGGGATTCCAGCTGGATTGCAGATGATGGTAATCTCAGGCGGAATGATGGCTATCATGAGTGTCGTTAATACATTCGGTGAAGATGTAGTTGCCGGTTTCGGAGCTTCACAGCGTATGGATAACTTGATTATGCTGCCGATTGTTACGCTTGGTTCTGCAATTAACAGCATGGCCGGCCAAAATATTGGGGCTGGTAAATGGGAGAGGGTTAGCGGCATTGCACGCAGCGGCATCACGCTCATTGTTGGTTTATCGCTTGCGATTGCGGTGCTGGTGTATATATCAGCGCCCTGGCTACTCAGTTTGTTCGTCGATAATCCGAACTCAATTGCTTTCGGTACGATGTACCTTACTACAGTTTGCTTCTTTTACCCATTTCTTGGCATTAACTTTGTATTGAATGGCATTATTCGGGGAGCCGGAGGGATGATGCAGATTTTGATACTGAACTTCATCTCTTTCTGGGTGCTGCGTTATCCGCTGACTGCTTTGTTCTCCGAATGGATAGGGGATCAAGGAATCGCATATGGTATGGGGGCAAGCTTCATTATTAGTGCGCTATTTGCGGGGGCTTATTATCGCTTCGGTCGCTGGCGTGAAATCCGGGTGCTCCAGAGAAGATAAATGTAACCAAGGGTGTTGATTATTCAGTACGATCTAGAGTAGATAGCCACCACACCGTGCCCCAAACGGGCGTCGGTTCGTCTCCCGCATGGAAGCCATAGAGGGCCGCTTTTTGCCCTAGCCAGGCGGGACAGCAAAACATCTGGGTAGACGCGAAGAGGGAGACAGTTGCTGTCCTCTTTCGCCTGGCCGGGGCATGCGCTCGGGAAGGGAGACGAAAGGCCTTGTTTGTGTCCCGTTGTGGTGGTCTTTTCCTCTCTGAACAATCAACACCTTAGTATCCATCTATGGATAATCAATGGGTGTGAAATGTAGTTAATTTGTCTTTTAACAAAACGGGTAAACTATAACGGGGTACAGGTTAGACGATTTAGGGAGAGGTTTCGCAAAAAAATACTTTACTTACTAAAAATAATAAAGTATAATTTGTTTAGTTGAAAGTGAATCAGCAAATAGTAAGGAGAGATTATAATGGCAAAAGTTCTGTATGTAACTGTAAACCCGAAACCAGTAGAGTTATCGTTCAGCCTGAGACTTGGTGAAAGCTTTCTGAAAGAATACAAACAACACAGCCCGAATGATACGATTGAGCATTTAGATCTGTACAAGGAAGATATTCCACTCATTGACGCTCTTGTTCTTGGCGCATGGGGTAAAGTCGCACAAAACGAAAATCTGAATGAGGAAGAGTCACGCGTTCTTGGACGTATGACAGAACTACTTGATCAGTTCATATCCGCAGATAAAATTGTTTTTGTAACTCCGATGTGGAATCTAAGCTACCCGCCGATGCTGAAAGCATATATTGACAATATTGTCATTGCCGGTAAAACATTTAAATATACTGAACAAGGTCCAATGGGACTGCTGTCAGGCAAACGTGTGATGCATATTCAGGGACGTGGCGGCGTTTATTCCGAAGGTCCGGCAACAGCCTTCGAATTTACAGATAAATATCTGCGCAGCATTATGGCCTTTATCGGCATTAATGATTATGAACATATTTTTGTGGAAGGTATTGCTGCGGCACCGGATAAAGCTGAAGAAATCTTTGCTGCTGCCGAAGAAAGAGCACAAAAAGCAGCAGTTGATTTTGCAAGGGACTATCAACGTGCATAATATAGACAAATTTGCGTTCATTGGAGTATAGACAATAAAAAAGCCGGATGGTACCATTTATTGAGAAGAAGCGTTCACTGACCTAAAGACACGGTTAGGGGCGCTTTTTTTCTCAATTCAAACTTCAAGGAGTTGTTGCCATGTGAAAACAGCAGGCAAACTTGCATCTTTGGCGCTGGCGTTGTCCGCTGCGTTTACGATAGGGATGTGGACTGGAGCGGGTAAAGCCGATGACTTTAAGGAGACCATCTCGGCCTATTTTTATCCTGTTACATATTATTTCGACGGGAAAAAGGATACAAGCGATTCGAAAACGTATAAAAACAACGGTACTTCTGTTCCAAAGTCCATTACATATGAAGGAACGACTTATGTCCCGTTACGTTATATAGGAGAAAAGCTTGGCAAACAGGTAGGATATGATCATAAAACACGCTCTGTTTGGCTTGGCCAAAAACCGAATCTAAGCGCGAGACAATCGCCACCTCCCACTAAAACGGGCAGCGTAATCGATAACTTTAAAGTCAGTATTGGCGATCGCTCGGATACTGTAAAGAATAAGCTTGGCACCGCCAAGGTTTCCTATACGGGGGCAAATCAGACTACATGGTGGGTGTATGACAAACAGTGGGTTGGATTCCGCGATGGACAAGTTATCGAACTGTTTTCAAGCGATCCTACAGCACAGTATGAAGGGGCCAAAGTTGGCATGATACGCAGTGAAGTGGAGAAAAAGCTGAAATATACAGCAAAACCGCAATGGGAGCTGTTTGGCGCAACATTCATTTTCCAGAACGACGGTTCGGAAAAAGTACTATATAAGTCCGGTGCACAGGCGGTTATCGCCTATTACGATACGCTTGATAATAAGAAATTGCTGGGACTGCGCATCGTTAATCCGAATGAGATCGTTCATAAGAAGTATTTTAGCTATACGTACCAATACGTAAGAAAACCGAACATTCCTTCCTATCCAACACAGGCAGCAACCGTCAATCAAAATGCTGCTAAGCAGGTGCTATGGCTTACCAATGTTGAGCGAGCCAAGAAAAAGGCGCCAGCACTTACATGGAGCGATCAGGCGGCTGCTTCCGCTTATAAGCATAGTAAAGATATGAATGATCATAAGTATTTCTCACATACGACCTATAGCGGCAAATCACCATTTGATTTGATGGCGGAGCAGAAAATCAAATATACGCTGGCCGCTGAAAATATTGCTATGGGTTATCCCGATCCGATCGAGGCTGTATTCGGCTGGATGAACAGTGCCGGTCACAGAAAGAGTATGCTTAATCCTGCGTTTAAAAAATTAGGCGTCGGGGTATACGGAACGTACTATACTCAGCATTTCTTCACTCCGTAAAAAGGCAACAATACTTTGACAAGATGAAGTAAGCAAAGTAAAATATCATGTGATTGCCTGAAAATTAAGAGTGGAAGGGACGAGCATTATGTGGACTTACATTACCCCAATCCTGACGCTGATTCTTGGATTGGTCGGCGGCTTCGCCATCGGTGTATGGTATCTGAAAAACCAGATGTCTAATATGCAGATGGATGAGAAGCAATTGCAACAAATCGCACGCTCGATGGGGATGAATCTGAACCAGAAGCAACTGAATCAAATGAGCCGGAGAATGCAAAGCGCGAAACCGGGCAAGAAGAAGAAATAATGCCAAGGGATATATCCCCTGTAATAAAAGCTGTGGACAGATTGACTGGTCTCAGCTTTTTTGCTTACTTGCACATAAAAGAAAGCCGAACGATCGATTGAATCGTTCGGCTTTCTTCATTTACCTATGACTTCTCCAGCACCAGTTCCGGTACTAGAACTTTACTTTCCATTTTATGCTCGCGGTATTCCCAGCCTGTATAGGAGTCAATCACGTTTAACTGCTCATCCAGGTGGACAATCGCGACAAATGCGTAATGGGTCTTGGTACGGTAGCGCAGGTCGATCCAGCGTACTTCGTGTCCAAACTCCCGCTTTTTCGTATATACATGTGGATAGCGGGTGAAAGAAAGGAATGCCTGCACTTTCTCATCCTGCTGCGCTCTTTCGATAACTTCATTATGCTCCTTCTTGTAGAAGGTGTCATGCCATATGATATGCTTGTTGCGTAATTCACCTACATACGAAGCATCCGGAGTTTCTGCAACAATACCCCAGCGTGTCCAGCGAATTGTTGGAAGCAGAATATAATGGCCTTCTTCTCCCAAATCGGCTTTTACCATATTGACCAGTTTGTTGTATACTATCACTCGCTGGATGATGTACGTTATCATCACGGCGTAGACAGCACTAAATACATGGCCGGGGGCAAAGCCAGCGGCCCAGAATAAAAAGCCGATAATATGAATGCCCATAATAAATGGGTCAAAAATGTTAATCACATTAAGCGAAATCCATCGCTTCGAGAAGGGACGGGCCGCCTGTGTACCATACGAATTAAACAAGTCGATGGACACATGGACGACTACAGCGAGCAGTGTCCACAACAGCAAATGCAGGTAGGAGACACTAGGGAAGAAAGCGTAAATTCCTCCGCTGATAAGTGCTGTCCAGATAAGAATTGCCGGAATGGAGTGGGACCTTCCACGGTGATTACGGATGTACGTAGCATTGCCCCGAAACTTCAGCACCGTATCAAAGTCGGGAGCCTGAGAGCCAATTAGTGTGCCAAGTAGTACGGCACTGGCGAGTTCAGGATGAGCGGACACAGCCGGATCCAAATACGCAAGACCTGCAAGACCAAAACCCATAGCAATGTGGGTACCTGTATCCAAGAATGAATTCCTCCAATTCCTATAGTTGGCTGAAAAAGCCTTTTTTTTAATGCATTGCTTTACAGCGATATTAGCAAATAGTGCAATGCAAGTTGATATGATTTATTATAAAGGAAAACCTGTGAAATGTTTAGCTATTTTACATAATATCCGCTTTTTTTTATCAGATGTTCAAAGTTTTGCCCTAACTATTACAAAACGATAACAAAGTGAGGGATGAGCAATGCACAGCATTCAGGTGTTTGCCGAATATAAAGTGAAACCCGAGATGCGGGACGAGTACCTGCACAAAGTTAAAGACATAGCGACAGCCATGAACCATATCGGTGTTGATGATTTTATCGTACACGAAGGCGTAGATCAACCCGGATTGTTTGTCGAAATGTTTCATGTTCCGACAATAGAGGCCTATCGAAAAATAAAACGGAAACGATGTGAAGAAAAGGCAGCAATAGGAGAGTTTTGGCAGAGCATCAACGATTGCATTCAAGGCGGCACAGAAAAGTTACATATGTGGGCGTTCTCACCAATTGATATGAACGGGAGTGAAGAATAATTCATGGCAAGAAAGCAACAGGAGCAGCAGGATATCATCGGATCTTTTGCTATTGAAGCCTTTCAAAATGATTTGTTGTACTGGTTTGAGCGGCAGCAGCGGGACTTACCATGGCGGCAGAGCCGTGATGCATACCGGGTTTGGGTTTCGGAGATTATGCTCCAGCAGACCAGAGTAGATACTGTAATCCCATATTATGAACGATTTATGGAACGGTTCCCGACAGTCGAAAAGTTGGCTGATGCAGAATTGGAGGAGGTTTATAAATATTGGGAAGGATTAGGGTACTATTCTCGCGCCCGTAATTTGCATAGTGCAGTAAAAGAGGTGAAGGAAAGGTACGGTGGCACTGTGCCAGACACGCCGGAAGATGTACATGCACTGAAAGGTGTAGGTCCTTATACCGCGGGAGCGATTTTAAGCATTGCATACGGTCTGCCGGAGCCTGCGGTGGACGGCAACGTAATGCGTGTACTGTCACGTATTTTCCTTATCGAAGAAGATATTGCGAAAGTAAGCACGAGAAAAGTATTTGAGGCGGTTGTACGGCGCATTATCGCACATCGTAATCCTTCATTTTTTAATCAAGCATTAATGGAGTTAGGGGCACTTATTTGTATTCCGCGCTCTCCACGCTGCGGCTCCTGTCCGGTTGCCTCACACTGCCGCGCCCGCGAGCAAGGTATACAGGAAACGTTGCCTGTTAAGAAGAAGGCAAAACAAGGAAGAGTGGAAGAGCGAGGAGTGGCGCTCGTGCGGCGCGAAGACGGACGCTGGCTCATTCATAAGCGACCAGAGAGTGGACTTCTGGCTAATCTGTGGGAGTTTCCGAACGCAGAATGTCAGGAAGAGGCTGAAGCGAGGGAAAAGATTAGCGTGTATATGTACAGAACATTCGGTGTCAAATGCGTACCGCAGGACTTAGTAATGGAACACAGTCACGTATTCTCACATTTACAGTGGAATCTGCACACCTATATGTGCGGCTATAAAGGAAAGGAAGAAGGACAAGGAGAGGCAGCAGCGAAAGCCCGAATGTTATGGGTTACCATAGATGAGATGGAGAATTATCCATTTTCGGTCTCTCATAAGAAAATCGTTGACGCACTGCGTGAAGGCTTCCAGCAGAGTTTGTTATAGCCAATCAGATAAGGCAGAGAGAAAGGAGAGGGTGGGAGTGGAGTACAAACGGAAAGAAGGCTTTCGTCTTGAATTTCCGGAAGGACTTCCGGGTACATTCAATATTGTTAAAGTCGGGGAACAATATGTGAGCAGCAAGCCGGGTGTGGTTATAATCCATGATATCAGCCTTCGAGGAGCTAAAGTGTCTACGCCGCTTGCTCTTCCGTTCCAGAAAGAACGTATGCAGATCGAACTGCACTTTGGCATTAATGCTCAGCCGTTTGCGGTGCGTGGTAGTATGGTATGGAAACGCCAGGAGGACTCCCGCTACTTTTATGGAGTCTTTTTCGATGAGGAGAGCTATTCAAGTGATGATTTGTTCGAAGAATTGAAGCATTATGCAAGGGAAAGAAATGAGCGAAAAAAAGAACAGTAGAAAAAAGAGGAGGCGCCTGTAGCATCTCCTCTTTTTCTTTTGAAGAGGTACTAGTCCCGGTTGCCGAAAATACGTAAAAGATAGAGGAATAAATTGATGAAATCAAGGTAGAGAATAAGCGCACCGATAATTGCCTCTTTTGTTTCCTCGCCTGTCCCTTCGTTTCCAATGATGTTCGCTTCTTTAATTCTTTGCATATCGTATGCGGTCAAGCCGGAGAATACGATAACACCCACGTAGGTAGTAATCCAGTATAGTGTGCTGCTATGAAGAAAAAAATTGACCAGTGTAGCGAGAATGAGGCCAATCAGCGCCATAAAAAGGATAGAACCCATTCGTGATAAATCCCGTTTTGTTACATAGCCGTACACGGCTAATGTGCCAAACATACCTGCTGTAATAAGAAAGGTAAGTACGATAGAGCTTGATGTGTACAGAGCGAACAGAAGAGAAAAAGTGATGCCATTCAGCGCTGCATAAATGAAAAATAACAGCGTGGCACTTGTAACCGATAGCTTGTGCACGCGGGCTGACAGGTAAAATACCATGATCAGCTCTGCGATGAGAATTCCAAAGAATGCGTAAGGGCGTTCACTGAAATAAGTTAGTACATTCTCGTTGCGGCTAAGCAGGTACGCTACGACCGCTGTCATCAGTAATCCAACAAACATCCAGGAGAATACACGTTGTATATACCGCCTCTGCTCGGCAGCAACTGCTGCGATATTCATGCATATCCGCCTCCTTTTATCATCTTATATCCTTACGTTTCCCAAAATGGAAGATTGCAAAAAACAAAAATGTAAGAAAGCCGACTTTCTATGGAAAGCCGGCTTCATCTAGACGTTTATTCGTCCATTACTTCGCTTCGTTAAAGCGCTTGTTTACTGCATCCCAGTTTACAGTGTTCCACCAAGCGGAGATGTAATCCGGGCGCTTGTTTTGATATTTCAAGTAGTAAGCATGCTCCCATACATCCAGGCCGAGAACTGGAGTTTTACCTTCCATTAACGGGTTGTCTTGGTTCGGTGTGCTGGTGATTGCCAGTTTGCCGTTTTCAACGATAACCCAAGCCCAACCGCTTCCGAAACGAGTAGCAGCTGCTTTTGCAAATTCTTCTTTCAGCTTATCGAAGCTGCCGAATGCTTCATTAATAGCAGCCGCGATATCGCCTGTCGGCTCTCCGCCACCATTAGGGCTCATGATTTCCCAGAACAGGCTGTGGTTGTAGTGACCACCGCCGTTGTTACGTACGGCTGTACGGATGTTTTCCGGTACGCTATTGATGTTGCGCATTAAGTCTTCAATGCTTTTGCCAGCTAGATCTGCTTGTCCTTCAAGTGCTGCGTTCAAGTTGTTTACGTATGTTGCATGGTGTCTGTCATGATGGATTTCCATCGTTTGTGCATCGATGTGCGGTTCGAGCGCATCGAAAGAATAAGGTAGAGCTGGTAATTCAAATTTTGCCATAATGTAACTCCTCCTTTATGGTTGTACACGGATATACTTCCAAAATTAATTATATCTTACTGAGAGCATAATTCAATACAAAACAGATAAAAAAGTATAGTAATTAGGTTTTCCAGGAGTATTGTTGCTGAATTATCAATCATAGATAATACGAGAGCTATGATCCCAGGCTCCCTCATCGCTTGGTACGCCGCCTCGTTTCTCTACTTCTTCGATAATTTTATGATGGTAGCTTATACCCTGAGTATTTAAGAAAGGTGCCATTTCGCTCATCATATCATGATGGTATAACAATTCCTTCATCTCCCACTCTGCTATCGGCATATCGCTCAATTCGTCTAGCTTACGACCTACATACATATGTATCCTTCACCCCCTTTCCTCCGATTGTATTACTTGAAAAACGAGCGAGGTGTGTGTCAAGCGTTGCCTGCAAGCTTTTCTTACTTTTACCGCAATACATGGTTTTTAAACGCATATGCAAAAAGAGGGGAAACAGCATTTAAGCTACGTGAGCAAATATATCTTGTCATAAAAAATACACAAAATTAGGAAAATAAAAAAAGGATTACTTTGGAAAAAAATGAATATAAATAGTAGATAAAACTAAAAAGGAAGGGGCAATCAGTTATGTATCCTCTTGAAGAAGTATTGACTTGGGAAGCGGAAATGGACGATAGCCTGCAGCAGGAGCGCCAGATTCTCGCCGCGTACCAGTGGATGAAAATGGATTTGACTGACCGTCGCGCCGTCCTTCTTCAGGAAGATACCATCGATGCTTTTTCCCTTGACACTGTAGACCAGGCAATTCTCCGAGTAGAAGAACTTATTTCGGAGCGGAGCGTTATTATCGGAGAGAAAGAAAAAGCTGTTCAGACGATGTATCAGCAGTGGAAACAATTGCTAAAAGGCTGATAATAATGCTGGAAACCTGCTTGATTCGGGCAGGTTTTTCTTTTTCTGCACGTTTCGTTTTCTGATTAATAGCGACATTTACCATTGGGTAGTGTAAAATAAAAAGTAGACGAAAAGCAGGGAGGACGTTGGCGTGTTAATACGGTCGTTTCGTTTGGGAGATTATGTACACATCACACGCATCTGGCAGGAAACAGGATTGGAACAGACAGAAACCGAGACGCTCGACGCACTGGCTAAACAATTGGCCTGGGATAGCGATCTCGTTATGATTGCAGAGCATGAGGGAGAAGTAGCCGGAGTTATCGTAGGAACTATTGATGGAACACGCGGTTACTTTTACCGGTTGGCAGTTAATCCGGGGCTGCAGGGCATGGGCATCGGTCGCAAGCTGGTGGAAGCGCTTGAGAAGCGTTTTAAAGAAAGAGGCGTCACGAGAGTATTTATTATGGTAAATCAAGATAATAAGAAGGTCCTTCCTTTCTATAGCTTGCTTGGATATGAAGTGAAGGAATATATTACATTATCTAAGAAGTTAACACCTAATACGGATACAGAATAAGAGGCGCTTGCTTCTTTTGCGCTAAAAAGGGGAAAATAAGCGTGAAGGAGTGTTCGTATACATTATATGAGAAGGAAGGAGAGCGTGATGACGTCACCCGGAACCCCGCTTCGCATCGAAAGTTATAAGCATGATCAATCGTTTCACCGCTCATGGGACAAAACACTGATGCTTCATTTGAGTGATGCGGTTCTCATTGGCGGAAACGATAACGTCCGAGTTACCGAATCGGACGGACGGGAGTGGCGAACGCGCGAACCAGCGATATGTACGTTTGGCCGCGGACAGTGGTTTAATACGATTGCAATGATTCGAACAGATGGAGTTTATTACTACTGCAATATCGGCTCGCCGTTTTCTTTGCGTAATGATTTGGTCACGTACATAGACTACGACCTTGATGTGAAGGTCTATCCGGATATGAGTTATACCATCCTGGATAAAGAAGAGTTCGCGCTGCATAGCCGGCGAATGCAATATCCTCAAGATGTAATCGATATGGTGTATAAGGGAGTACAGGAAGTCGTCACCTGGATTCAAGAGAGAAGAGGACCCTTCCATCCCGGTTTTGTCGATCGTTGGTACGAGCGGTATCTGCATTTACGAAATCCATGAGACTCCTTTTCGTGATGAAAGGGAGTTTTTTATTCAGCCGCAAGAGGCATAGAAAGGGGCTGAGCGATTGGGCAGCATACGGAGATATCTTATCTTTGTTAAGCCGTATTGGAAGAAGATTGCTCTGACGATCGTTATAGGTATTTTCAAGTTCGGTATTCCGTTGATTATGCCGTTGTTGTTGAAGTATGTGGTGGACGATATTCTGTTGGAATCGAACGCAACAGCGGACGAGAAGATACAAAGCTTGCTGTATATGATGGGCGGTGTTCTTCTTTTGTTTACAGTCGTACGCTGGCCTATTGAGTATTGGCGGCAGTACCTGGCCCAATCAGTGTCTAATACCGTACTGTATGATATACGAAACCGGGCTTTCGACCACATCCAAAGGCTATCGCTTCGTTATTTTCATAATCATCGCGCAGGAGAAGTTATTTCACGTGTCATCAATGATGTCGAACAGACGAAGAGTTTTGTAGACACTGGATTAATGAATGTATGGCTTGATTTGGTAACACTTTTGATTGCGCTCGGTATTATGTTTTCGATGGATGGATGGCTGACGCTTGTGTCCATCTGTATGTTCCCTTTATACGGATTCTCGGTGAAATACTTCTATTCTAGGCTACGCCATCTGACACGGGTACGTTCCCAAGCGCTGGCGACACTTCAGGCGCACCTTCATGAGCGTGTACAGGGTGTCCCCGTTATCAAAAGCTTTGCGCTTGAAGAACACGAACAAGGACAGTTTGATGAGCGTAATAAGAATTTTCTGTCACGTGCGCTAGAGCATACGAGCTGGAACGCTAAAACATTCGCCGCGGTTAATACGATTACGGATGTGGCACCGCTGTTGGTGATTGCGGTGGCCGGTTATCAGGTTATCCAGGGAAGCTTGTCGGTTGGTTCGCTGGTCGCATTCTATGCATACCTAGATCGGTTGTATGCACCTCTGCGTCGTCTGGTCAATTCATCTACTACGCTTACGCAGGCGTTCGCCTCGATGGATCGTGTATTCGAGTTTATGGATGAGAAATACGATGTTAACGACAAGCCGGGTGCACACGAATTGCCGCCGATCGCAGGTCGCGTCACATTCGAAGGGGTGCATTTCCGTTATCTCACCGAGGGAGAAGATGTATTGAAAGGAATTACACTTACTGTCGAACCAGGTAAAACAGTGGCGCTCGTCGGGGCTAGTGGCGGTGGGAAATCTTCTTTAATCAGTCTAATCCCGCGCTTCTATGATGTACGCGAGGGTAGCATCTGTATTGACGGGTACGATGTGCGTGATGTAACGATGAGAAGCTTGCGTAGTCAGATTGGGATGGTACTTCAGGATAATATTCTGTTTAGTGATTCCATTAGAGAAAATATCCTTATGGGAAACCCGGAAGCGAGTCAGGAAGAAGTAATCGAAGCGGCAAAAGCGGCCAATGCCCACGATTTTATTATGGAATTGACAAATGGCTATGATACGGAAATCGGAGAGCGGGGAGTAAAACTATCTGGTGGACAGAAACAGCGGATTGCTATTGCTCGCGTATTCCTGAAAAATCCCAGCATTCTGATACTTGATGAGGCAACATCGGCGCTTGATTTAGAATCTGAGCATTTAATTCAGCAGTCGCTTGAGCGACTCGCGCATAATCGGACGACATTTATCGTCGCGCATCGTCTTTCCACCATTACGCATGCGGATAAAATCGTGCTAATTGAAGATGGCCGGATTAAAGAAGAAGGTACACATCATGAGCTGATGAATAGGCATGGGGCATACTATAAGCTGTTTACTGTACAAAATTTGGATGACACAGAATTGACGGAAACCGAACTTATATAGATGAAGTTAAAACCGCCGCGAAAATGCTGGCGGAACTATTAGTATGTAGGATAAAAAGGAACAGTATTTGAAGCACTGTTCCTTTTTTATATCTGACTTGATGAATCAACATGGTCTTGTGGTAGTAGATAAGATGCTGTATATTGATTAATTTGCGGAGGCTGTGTTCTCTTCGTAAATTGCTTCCCATCCAGCTGGTGTCACAAAGATACGAATGCATTTGATTTTGCGATCTTCGCACAATGTGAACCAGTGACGGGTATAGGCAGGTACAGAAATCAGATCACCCGGCTCCATTACGACATCGAAATAGCGTCCGTCGTTTCCTTTTAAAGTGAAGATGCCATGTCCGTCTACGCAGAAGCGAACTTCATCATCCGTATGATGATGCTCTTCCTTGAATTTATCGAGCAATGCATCGAGATTTGGCGTAGCATCGGACAATACGATAATATCTTCAGTCTCATAACCGCGGCGTGCGCTTAGTTCGTCGATTTCGGTACGGAAGGAGTCGATGATTTGCTGTTTTTCTGCATCAGACAGAGAATAGTTTTCTTTTAGATTGCCCTCAAGTCGTTCAACACCCCATTTTTCATATATAACATCTTGACTATTTAAGAAATCTTTTACCTCGTTTCCTTTCACAATTTGTTTTTTTGTATCCAAAAAAGTAATGTAAGCCATTTTATTTTCCCTCTCTTTCGAATATTCGTTCTATATTTATGGTAATTATAGCTGTCCTGCAGCTCGATATGTGAGTGTTTGTTGCTGTCCTGCAATATGTCCGGCAAATTGTTGAACTTGCAGCCATTGCAGGTGATATCCAAACAGGAATTCAAATGCTTCAAGATGGCGCTTTGCTTCAAAGTTGTTACGGCCCCATGCATAAATACCATGATTACGGATTAATACGCCAGGGATACGAGGGTCTAGTACTTTCTCAACCGCTAGCGCCAGTCGGGGAATATCCGCGAAATTCTCGACAATGGGTATCCGGATTTCCGCGTTTTCTTCCCAGATGCCGAGACCTTTGATAAGTTCTTGATTGCGCAATGTGACATAACCCTGATTGCTGTATAATTCGGATACTATATTATTCGGAATGGTATGAACGTGAAACACGGCTCCTGTTTCCGGAATGTTACGGTAGATGGCTGTATGAATTTGTGTTTCTGCCGAAGGTTTCAGCGATGTTGCCTCGTATGGATTGCTGTTCTCGTCTACTACCAGATAGTCGTAAGGCGTGCAAACGGTTTTGTCCTTGCCGCTTGCCGTTACTGCAACAAGCAAAGGCTTGGAACTGATTTTAATAGACAGGTTACCGCTTGTGCCAGGGAACCAATCCCTGGCTGCAAACGCTAATTTCACCTGATCTAGTTGTTGAAAGACTTGTTGACGGACTTCATGAGTGTATGCGCTCATTGGGTTACCTCCGTTCGAGTGATAAAAGTAGCTAATGCTTCGATGCAATTATGGAAATTCGCAAAAGCCTGATAGTCAATACCAAGTTCTTCACATGTATCTGCGAGATAGTCACGGGCGATGACTGCATCGGCGATTTTTGCACCTTCAAGGTCGGTGATGCTATCACCGATAACGATTTTGAAATAACGGTTGCTATCGTAACCGCGGATAATAGTTGTTTTACACATTCCGCAGTCTACATCACAATGCTCATCACACGGACGAGGATAAATAATCTCAACATTCTCTCCGGAAAAGTCGCTTTGGTTGCAGTAAATCCTATTGATTTTCTCTGCGTATGGCGCAAGAATCGGATGGATGAAAAAATCAATACCATTGCTTGTTACAAGTAATTGAATATTTTGTTCGTGGCAGTAGTTGACAAAATCGCCGAACCCTTCACGAATACGGGCCCGATTCAATACAAAGTCGGTGACTTCTTTCCGGCGTATGCTTGGTATAAGCTGAAACAAGGCATATACGCCTGTACGCAGGCTTGTTTTTTTGGCGAAAATATCATCTACAATCGGTTTCCATTGTTCTTCAGGTACGAACGTACGCATGATGTCAATGATATTGTCTTTTTCAGTAATCGTGCCATCGAAGTCACAAAAGATAACGATTTGTTTACTCATATTATGCACCGCCCCATTTCTCAAGCGCCAGAGCCAGAGGCTTGCTTGTTTGTGCGCTTTTGGTAAGCGTTTGGCCCTTTACCACCGCATCAATGGCGGCACGGAATGCCCGTGCGCCGTCGGCAGCACCGTTCGGATGACCGTGTACTCCGCCGCCGGCATTTACAATAACATCTGTGCCGAAGTCTTGATACAGCTGGGTGACCAATCCTGGATGAATCCCGGCAGACGGCACTGGAAAAGCCGGCTTGTGTGCGCTGTTAGATACACGGGCATGCTCGGCAACCGTCAGTGCTTCTGTATGGTTCAAAGCTACTGAGCCGTACGGTGATGGATACAAAATCATATCTGCACCCGCCAGGCGCATCAGTTTGCCGAGCAAAAGCGGAGAGGAAATGCCATATTCATCCGCTGCGTAGAAAGCCCCTGCCATTGCTGGATGCGCCATCAATGGTACATTGATATCGGGATCGGCAGCCAGCCGGTGTAGAATATCGAAACCGTATGGCAGGACATTCAGCAGCAGGCAAGTAGCTCCTTGGTCAATTGCGTATTTTGCTTTGTCGACCAGTTGATGTACTGGGCCGGTCAAGTTGGCTGCGTATAGTACAGGTCGGCCAGATGCTTCGATGATACGGTTATAAGCACCGAGTCGTTCTGCCAACGGAGCTTTATCGTCTACGAAGAAAATTTCATCGTCTTTTACTAAATCTACGCCGCCTTCCACCTGCGCCGCAAATTGAGCTTCCAATTCATCCAGCGGAAGTCCAAGACAGGACTTAAAGATACTCATTAGCAGCGGTCGATCATGAACCCCGAGTCGTTCTCTGATGCCGGCAATACCAAACTTCGGTCCGGGAAACTGTGCAAGAAGGGAGGGAGGGACGTCAATGTCCACCAGCTTGATTTTTCCATCCATGGATAGCTTGCCGAATACCGTAGTGAGTAGTGAAGGAATATCTGGTGTGATATTTCCGACAGGGTACTGGATTGAGATGATGCCCTGTTGAAGGCCGTCTTTTTCTTCGGTAATAGTTACGTTACCGACTTTGCCCAGATACGGGGCCAGCATTTCCTGCCGGGCGAGCGGTAGGTCGGTCCAACTACCGACGGTCATACCTACGGCGATGCTCTCGGCTTTTTTATATAAATCTTTTGCTGTGGTTAGATAACTGACAGTAATAAATTCACTCATTGTCTCTTCATCCTTTCCTGGAAAACAAAAAAGCTCCCTTTCTGAAAGAAAGAGAGCGGTACGTTCACAAACAGGAACTTCACGATCTTATCTTTCAGAATGAAATAACCATTCTGCAGGAATTAGCACCTTTCTTTCCGTCGTATACGGTAAAAGCAGGTTGCCGGGCTTCATCGGGCCAGTCCCTCAGCCTTCTCGCGATAAGAAGAAATAAAATTGTCTGTGTTTAATGATAGTTTGGAATTGACAGTATGTCAATAGGTTTTATTCATCTTCACCTTGATGAGTATGAAATGTATGCACCAGTTTGCTTAAGCGTTCAAGCTGATTGGCGTATTCAAGAATTTCTGCTACGACTGGGAAGAGGTGACGCCATTGTCCATCATCTTCTTCCTGCGGTGTATTTTTTACTTCAGGATACAACGTTAAGAACTCATGTAATAGCCGGTTGTTCTCTTGCAAGATTTCCTCCGGAAGGTGCCAATCATCCCTTGTTTTCAGAATCCCGTTATAGGTCAGTAAAATATTTTTATGGTATTCCGTTAAGGCTTCCAGTTGGCTTTGAATTAGCGGGAAAAGATAGTGTCCGGGCTTGAATGAAGAATAGATATGGCGCTCAAAGGTACGCAGCATATCCATTTCTTTATATAGCACGGAAATCATCTGCTTAAAAAGCACTAGCTTTTTCTGGCTAGAGTAAGTGACTTTGCGTAGCTTTGTTATCTCTTCTGTATACAAATCATATAATTGTTCGATTGTCTTGAAGTTAGATTTGATTTTTTCTTTCTCTTCACGGAAGACTTTCTCTTCCATTTCATTATGGATAAGCGTACGCATAAGCACAGAGAATTTCTCTCCGGTTTTCGAAATCTCGTCAAATAGCTTTTGCTCATAACGTGGCGGGATAAATAAGGCATTAACTAATGCGGCCGAGAATACCCCGATAACGGTTAGCAGGAAACGGTTCCCTGCAAAGTATAAATAATTGCCGGTTGACGTCTCCATAACGGCGATAACCGTGACTAAGCTCAAGACAAGGCTGTTCTCCAATTTAAGACGAAGATTAATCATGATTACTAGCATAACGACTATACCGACGATTATCGGATCGGCACCGAGAAAATACGTTGCTGTTACACCCAGGGCGGCACCGATAAAGTTGGCTTCCATCTGTTCTCGCAGATGCTTAAGCGTACGGTACACTGTAGGCTGGATGCTCAGTGTCGCAGCAATTGCCGCAAAAAGCGGCGGCTGAAGATTAAACCAGTGACAGACAAGCAACGCTAGAATAAGGGCGATCCCTGTCTTTAAAATACGTGCTCCAACGCGCATAATTCCTCCAAACAGTACTATTGCTTACTGTATAATACCACGGTTCCCAGAAAAAGCAACAATAATAAAGCAGCCGTCTCTGGGAGGAAGACGGCTGCTGATATAGATGGTAATCACTCTGCAAATTTGGGAGCTGCAGGTGAAAATTATACGCGAAAAATTATTCTGTGGCGATAGATGGATCTGCCTGTTCCTTCATTGGCGATACCATTATGAAGTGCTGTTCGGCATTAGCCAGCAGCTCCTGAATATGAAGAGCTTTTTCAGGTTGACCACTTGCTTCGAGTTCAGTGATATATTCACCGAGCAGGTAAGCGATGTCTTCTTTTCCCTTGTTGTTTAGTGGCCCAAGCGTAACCTTTGCTGCTTTGGCAATCCGTCGTTTCATGGCTTCCTCGTCAAGTCCCATTTCCGGTTGGAGGCGTAAATATATGGTCCCTCCGGTCATGCCGGAACAAATCCATGGACCCGGATCGCCTAGTACAAGAGCACGGCCATTCGTCATATATTCAAAGGCAAAGCCTTTAATATTAGCACGTGCACCGATACCGCCCAATGTATCGTTTATCGGTTGCTGCAATTCGCCCCCGATAATAACGTCAGCTCCTGACAAACGGATACAGGCACGCGCATCCGCATTACCCTGTACGATATATAGACCCTTCTGAGCACCGTAGCAGAAGCTTTTACCCACGGATCCGTTAATGAACTCCCGGTGCGCATTTGGAGACTTCATAATTGTTACACGTCCCCCGAAACCGGTTTTTCCGACACCATCCTGCGCGCCACCGTGTACACGAATGGATACGCCTTCTGCATTGAAAGCCGCAAGTCCGTTGCCGGGTACACAGCCATTTTTGAATGTCAGCGAGACTTCTGGCAGTTTAACGTAGCTACCGTCCAGATGAGGTTTAACACGTGCGCCTGAGTAACGGCTACCCAGTACACGCTGATCGCCAAGCACATTGGTGAACGTCTCGTGAATCGGTGTATGCGGTGAAGAATAATTATCGTTAGCTTCATATCCTTCAGCCCCCACAGCTACAAGCACCTTCGATTCAACGTGAATGGGTTCGGCCAGCGGGAACGGTGCGCTTGTCAGAAGAGATGCCAAATCCATTTGTTCTTGTCCGCGTACCTGTACAAGCAAGTCGGAGCGCCCCACTGCATCCTGCATACGTTCAAATCCAAGCTCGCCGCTAATGCGTTTTACTTCCTCACCTAGCTGGGTGAATAGACGCTTGAGATTGTCTACTGCAATATCAAATACGCGAGGAACGAAGCGGCGGAGACCATGTTCTTTTGCTTCCTCGACCGATTCGATTTGTGTTGCGATACCTACATGACAGGTATCCAGGTGGCAACCGCGGCAAGTTGTACAGCCGACCGCCAGCATAGCAAGCGTACCGAAGCCGATCCGGTTGGCGCCGAGAAGGATCATTTTTACTACGTCATGCCCGCTCTTAACTCCGCCATCAGCCCATAGTTCTACTTTATCACGGAGCCCAGCTTCGATAAGGGCAGTATGCGCTGCTTTTACGCCAATCTCAACTGGAAGGCCGACATGTTGTAGTGCATGAACACGCGCTGCCCCTGTTCCGCCGTCAAATCCACTCAAGGTAATGAAGTCTGCGCCTGCCTTGGCAATACCGACGGCGATGGTACCAATATTCGGTACAATCGGTACTTTGACACACACTTTTGCTTCGCTATTAGCTGTTTTTAATTCAGTAATAATTTGAGCCAAATCCTCAATTGAATAAATATCATGGTTATTCGATGGAGAAATCAAATCGGAACCGAGCGTAGCATTCCGTGCTGCTGCGACTTTCGCTGTTACTTTCTTGCCGGGCAAGTGACCGCCTTCACCCGGCTTAGCACCCTGACCGATTTTAATCTCAAGTAAGTTCGATGAATTCGCTAATTCCACATTGACTCCGAAGCGACCGGAAGCAATTTGCTGTCCACGCGTTCTCGGATATTTGCCGAGCATATCCTTAATCTCGCCGCCCTCGCCATTAAAGCTCAGCATATTTAGTTGATCTGCCGCTTCGGCATAAGCGCGGAATGCAATCTCATTCTGTGAGCCGAATGACATGGATGAAATCATAAACGGTAGACTATGCTCGCCGATGGAGATATCTACTTGCTCCGGTGCGAGTGTTTTATCCGCTTTGGTTGTATCGAAGTCTGTTAAATGACGAATGGACAGCGGATTTTGCTGCTCTTGTTCTAGTAGTTTTTGTGCAAAATCGGCATAGGATAAGCTTCCTGAAGCCACTTCGCCAATAGATTTCCAGATGCGCGGCCACATATGGAAGATTTTTGCTGGACGGGCCTTCTCATCGGTAAATTCTTCATACCGTTTCTTGCTATCTGCTTCGAGATCGGTAAATGACGTACCGGCCTTGTTACTGCCGCAGAAATTGACGATATCGAGTACTTCAGCTACTTCTTCTCGTAGACCGATGGAGGAGAAGAGCCTTGCATACCCACGGAGTTCATGGATACCAATGGTGGAGATGACTTTCTCGAGCCCTTTATTTAGTGCACCGAACAGGTTTTCCACGGAAGATACTCCTTCCTTGGAGAAAGCAGTCGCAAATAATAGATATGGTGCTACTGCATCTGCGCCCAATCCAAAAGCAATGGCTAAATCATGCAGATTACGGATCGAACCGGAGCGGATAACAATACTTGTCTGGCGCCGCAGATTGCCGTTCCCTCTTGTTCCTGCCCTTTTTAGTGCGCGGTCTACTTTGGAAATAATCAGGTGTGGATCGATCCAGTATCGACTCTCCTGATGAACTGAACTGTCATCAAATAGAAGGATACGTGCGCCATTGGTTACAGCATCAACCGTACTTTGTGCAATGCGATTAAGCGCAGCAGGCAGCGATTCTTCATCTGTAAAATATACGGGTAGAACATGTGCGTCCGAGCCAAAATGCTCCATTAACTGCTCAAGTGATACAGTATTCAATTTGCTGACTACATCTTGCAAACTTTTGCCTTCTACCAGCAGTGGAGACGGGAGTTCGAGCGATGGAGTCAGATGGCCCGATTGCGGGAAGAGCTCCGGACGGCCACCTAATACGACACGGGTAGAGAAGTGTTCCATCTCGCGTTCTCGGTCAATCGCTGGATTGGTGACAACCGCAACGCTCTCTTTAATAAAATCGGCAATATTTTGTCGTGCGTCTGCAATAGCGGCCAACGGAGCATCATGTCCAAGAGAACGGATCGGTTCGGCGCCGTTGACGGACATTTGCTCAGCTAACTGTATGTGCTCGCGTTCCCAACCATACGCGGCATATTGCTGATTGTTCAACGCTTCGACATCTTCGTATGGAGTTTGTGCAGCATTTATTTCCGTGAAGTGAAGTTGGCTTCGGAAGCCAGTGAAATCGGCTCGGTTGCTGGAGCGTTCTAATACAAGATTTTGCAATTCATGATGCAGAATAATGGTTATTGGCTGCCCGGGCCTTAACTGCACTCCTACCTTTTCACCGGGGGCGAGTGCTTTCGGTTCGCTTACCATCTCATATACCGGTATTACGCCTTGTTCAGAGGAGAAATATAGCGAGGTTTCGCTTTCAACCATCCATACTGGACGCAGGCCAAGTGCGTCCACGCTAAATATGCACTCATTGGCATAGCGAGAAACGATACCTGCTGGCCCCTGTGCATAGTGGCCCCATGTTTGACGGTAGTATACATATAAGTCCTGCAATTCAGGTCGCAGGTTTTTCATCTCATTAATAATCGGAGGGAAGACCATCTCTAATGCTTCGAATAGGGACATGCCATAGCGGTGGATAAGTGTTTCGATTGACCTGTTCATATTCTGGGAATCGCTTCCGCCATCCACTAAGTCGACATTGAGCATGTCGCCTTCGTCTTCTAGCTTGCGGATAGTATTAATCTCCCCGTTATGCCCGATAATCGTAAAAGGCTGCACGCGGAAGAAATTAGACAGCGTGTTAGTGGAATAGCGGTTGTGTCCGATTGTAGCGGATGAAGCGAATGCCTCTTCCTGGATGTCCTGAAAATACTCAGGAAGAATGTTCGCGGCTCCCATGACCTTATATGAAGCCGAGTGATTGCTCAGAGAGGCGACATGAACATGATGCTTCTTCTCGATAGCGATCAAAAGCTCAAACAAAACATTTTCAATGACATCTGTTCCGTCATACTTACAAGCGAGCTGCCAGAATACAGGTTCATCTGCTCGGCCATTCTTGCCAAGGACTTCGCTGTTAACCGCATTTTTCTGCTCTAGCTCGATGGAAAGCTCTACCTGTGAGAACATGTGTCGGATGTCTTTCATGACACTTTCGACTTCTTGCCCTCGAGTTGGAATGAAAATGTGCGCGACAGCGAAAGAAGGGGAATGCGCCAATTCAGCTGGCTTCCCAGCATCTGCTAGCTTCTTGGCCCAAAGATCGCGTGGAATGTCGCTTAGGATACCGCATCCATCGCCTTCGCCATCAATGAAGCCAGAACGGTGCTCCATTTTCACTAGACCATCGATAATTTTAGATATGTTATCACGATGGGGCTTTCCGTTTTTCTCGATGATGGCTATAATGCCACAGCTATCGTGTTCTTCTGCCAGGTGATTGCGGAAATTACTGAAATCTGCTCTCTTCATTGTCTCGGTCAGCTGGACTGACCTTCACCTCCTAATAGACGGTAGTCTCTCACACGAAAAGCGATGGCCGTTCTCTTTGTATAGGCCGGGTTTCCGTACGAAAATGAACATATGATGTTCATTCTGTGAACAGTTCGATAAGAAAAACAAAACAGAACTGTCGGAAAAGTAAGTATAGAATATCATGAATCGCTTTTCCCTACAATAAAAAATGATTAATTATTCAGATGAAAGCGTTTTTATTTACTAAGGATAAACAATTGTAACAATTTAGAATATATAAGTTAATGACGTTAAAACGAATGATTTTATTATTTTTTAATATAATGTTCGGATGCTAATGTGCATTTTCTGTGATTTTATAAAAATAAGGTAGAACTTCCATAGATGTTATATTAGGTGACAAACATATTGAAATCTGTTAACATTTGCTTATATAAAAGAGGGTGCAATAATGAATTGCACCCTCTATGCGAAAATAGGTTGTATATTTATTAGTTTTTATGCATTTTAATAAATGATTTTCTTGCTGCTTCAATGGTGTAAATAACATCTTCCTCTGTATGAGCTGTAGTAATGAACCAGGCTTCATATTTGGAAGGAGCAAGACATACCCCTTCTTCCAAAATAGCGCGGAAGAAGCGAGCGAATTGTTCGCTGTCGGCAGTATTAGCGTCATCATAGTTTTTTACCGGCTGATCGGTAAAGTACATGGCTAATGCACCGACTACACGATTAATGGTAACAGGAACGCCTGCTTCATCTGCTGCTTGCTTAAGCCCGTCGCCAAGCAATTTGCCCAATCTATGCATTTCTTCATAAACCCCTGGCTGTTCCAGTACTTCCAGGCATGCGATACCCGCTTGCATGGATAATGGATTTCCAGCATGTGTTCCGGCTTGATATGCTGGTCCGAGAGGCGCTACTTTCTCCATAATGCTCTTGCGTCCGCCATATGCGCCGATTGGAAGACCTCCGCCTATGATTTTGCCGAGTGCTGTCAAATCCGGTTCGATACCGAGGAGGTTTTGGGCTCCACCGTATGTAAAACGGAAGCCTGTAATGACTTCATCATAAATAACCAATGCTCCGGCCTCGTGGGTAATGCGGTTGACTTCTTCCAGAAAACCTTCTTCCGGCGCAACAATACCGAAGTTACCTACAATCGGTTCCACCAGTACACCGGCTACTTGATCCCCCCATTTTTCCATTGCCTGAGCGAATGCGTCGATATCGTTGTACGGTACAGTGATGACCTCGTCGGCGATTGATTGCGGGATACCTGCGCTGTCCGGAATTCCGAGAGTGGAAGGGCCTGAGCCTGCGGCAACAAGGACAAGGTCAGAGTGGCCGTGGTAGCAACCGGCGAACTTCATGATTTTGTTCCGGCCTGTATAAGCGCGTGCGACACGGATGGTACTCATAACGGCTTCCGTGCCGGAGTTATTAAAGCGGATTTTTTCCATGGAAGGGATCGCTTCGCGAATTTTGCGGGCGAATACTGTTTCCCATGGTGTTGGCGTACCGTATAATACGCCGTTTTTCGCTGCGTTGATGATAGCTTCGGTGATGTGAGGATGCGCATGTCCGGTAATAATCGGTCCATACGCTGCCAGATAGTCTATGTATTTGTTGCCATCCACATCCCAGAAATAGGCACCTTCCGCTTTTGCCATAGTGACGGGTGCGCCGCCACCTACCGCTTTAAATGCGCGGGATGGACTGTTTACCCCTCCGACGATAACATCTAATGCTTCCTTATACAGTTCTTCAGAACGTGTGAAATTCAAGATTCATTCCTCCTATATCAATTGCGCTTACTCTTTTGAAATAGATAACCTCTTACTACATTAAAATTTTACTGTTTAGTAAAAGTGATTACAAGGAGAAGGAGGTTCCGCAGGGGATGTTGGAACATTCACACGACAGAGGATTCCCCCTGCTTATGGCAGTAGGGGTTTCCTATACGAAAGTAATGAAAACTAATTGCAAAAGATGTATGATAGCTAGTGGAACAAAAACGGAGGGAAGGTAAGATGCTACGAATTGAAGCGAAAGGACTTACAAAAGAATTTAAGTCACATATTAGCCGTCCGGGACTTACCGGTGCGTTTCGTGATTTATTCAATCGACAGTATCGAACGATGCGTGCTGTTAACGGAATCGATCTTGAAATTGCTCCTGGTGAAATCGTCGGCTATATAGGCGAGAATGGAGCAGGCAAGTCGACTACCATTAAAATGCTCACCGGCATTCTTATGCCTACGTCGGGTTATCTTCGCGTAAATGGCATGGACCCGCACCGTGAACGAGAAAAATTCGTGCGTACGATTGGCGTTGTATTTGGTCAGCGAAGCCAGCTTTGGTGGGACATTGCGGTTCAGGAATCGTTTACGCTTTTGAAAAAAGTATATCGGCTCTCGGATGAAGACTATAAAAGCCACATGGGCCACGTAATTGAGGTGCTCGAAATCGGAGAGTTGCTGAATAAACCGGTACGCAAGCTTAGCCTTGGACAGCGAATGCGCTGTGAGCTGGCAGCTGCGCTTATTCACAATCCGCCATTATTGTTTCTCGACGAGCCCACGATTGGTCTTGATGTGCTGGTCAAATTGAAAATTCGCGAGTTTTTGAAAGAGATTAACCAGAAATATGGTACAACGATCCTGTTAACCACACACGATTTGTCGGATATTGAAGCGCTGTCGTCACGCGTCGTTATGCTTGATAATGGTAATATTATTTATGATGGCGGGCTGAATGAGTTGCGCACCACATGGGGAAATGAAAAGAGGGTTATGATTGAGTTCACGAGACCTGCTGAGCTAGAGGACTTGGAACGCCTGACCGGTACGTTGCCCGTCATATGGCAAAAGGAAAACGAAGTGCGATTCCGGGCAGTATTTGGGGAAGAGGATGCCGCTGTATCAGATTTATTATCTCGCATTATTTCTCATTATGAAGTGAAGGATATTTCTATTGAAGCAGTGAGTACAGAAGAGATTGTACGTAACATCTATCAAGAGGGGATTACGCATGTTTAGCATGTACGCGGAAATTATCCGCATCCGCTTTTTGACAATGCTCGCGTATCGTGTGAACTATTACAGCGGCATTGTTGTCTATAGCATTAATATCGGGGCGTATTATTTTTTGTGGAATGCGATTTATGGCGGGCAGCCCAGCATGGGCGGATTAACTGCACAGCAGATGGTTACGTACGTGGCCATTAGTTGGATGGCCCGTGCATTTTATTTTAATAATATTGACCAAGAGATGGCGATGGATATTAAACAGGGAAAAGTCGCCATTGAGATGATACGGCCATATAACTATGTAACAGTTAAGCTTATGCAGGGATTCGGCGAAGGAATTTTTCGATTGCTATTCTTTTCTGTACCGGGCATGCTAATCGTCAGCTTTATCTTTCCGATTTATTATCCGGACAGTGGTGTAACCTGGAGTTGGTATTTGCTCAGCCTGATGATTAGTTTTGTCGTTAATACGCAGATTAACCTGATTACAGGCTTATTAACGTTCTTTTTTTATAATAATGAAGGGATTATGAGAGCGAAACGAGTGATTGTTGATTTGTTTTCAGGATTAATCCTGCCGATCAGCTTTTATCCCGAATGGGCTCAGGAGATACTGAAATATTTACCCTTTCAGGCGATTAGTTACTTGCCGGGTATGATTTTTACAGGAGGAATGGTGGGAGAGAAGGTCCACACGGCACTGCTTATTCAATTCGTATGGGTAATCGTATTGCTATTGCCAATATGGCTTATGTGGTGGCGAGCCCGTAAGAGTGTCGTGATTCAGGGAGGATAAGGGTAGCTGATTTTTAGGAGAGAGAAAACACTTGGTATACAAGGGTTTCTCTCTTTTTTCTTGCAGAATTTCTGAAGGTGTCTAGTAGGTGCTTGTTCATGTCGAACTTGTATATACGTTCAATGTAGTATGGATGGTGGTGAATGGAGTTTTAGTGAAGGCTTAGACGTATCGAGGTGTGTTTGCTCTAAATTAGTTTTCTGATTCGTTCCTCAGATTCTTTCTTTTGTTAGCACTTTTTCTCATTAAGGGAATAAGATATAGTATAGCTAATTAAATCATTTCCTTTAACCTCTTCTTTGCTCTAAGGAAGGGGTTTTTATTTCTTGAACAGCTATTTGTTCCATAAACTTATTCACCTTCCGACTTTTAAAAATATGAAATTGCTTGCAAAAGTTTCTTTCTTCAAGAAGGATTACCGGCTATTCTTGTCGAATTTTGTATATATTTGGAATGGTCAATGGTTTAATAAGGAGCAGAATGATGGCTGGACAAGTCTATAACACAAAAAAGTTAGAGCTTAATCGAGTGGTCTTTCTTGGAAGAACGTGGGAGGAATATTTATTAATTTTTGATTTGAAAGAGGAACAATTAATTGGAAAGAGCGTGCTTGATTGTCCTGGTGGGGCATGTTCATTTACTGCGATAGCAAATCAACGTGGCATTAGATCTGTCGCAGCTGATCTTGCATATTATCATTCAGTTGAGGCTCTTAAAGAAAAAGGATTGCAGGATATCGAATATATCATTCCAAAAATTGAACAAGTTAAAGATAATTACCGCTGGGACTACTTTGAAAACATAGTTGAATTGAAAAATAAAAGAGTAACGGCTTTGAGTCAGTGTATAAAAGATATGGAGGAGACGAATAAAAGTAGATATTTTCCGGTTGTATTACCAGTTTTACCTTTTGAAGATGGCTTTTTTGATATTACGCTGTCTGCTCACTTGTTATTTATGTACGCTGATAATATAGATTATTATTTTCATATTCAAACGATAGATGAACTACTTAGAGTAACAAAAGAAGAAGTACGCATTTTCCCTATAACGGATATGAATGGTAAAAGATACGATCGGATAGATGAGATTAAAGAATGGATAGTAATGAGGGGATGGGAAGCAGTTGAAAGTAAGAGTTCTTATGAGTTTCATAAAAACGTTAATACAATGCTAAAAATCAGGAAGACAAGCGAATGATCATATGAATGTAATTGATGGAATTAATCAGATTTTATTACAGGTTTTTTTAATTTTATTTCCGATTTTACTTTATCATTTATACTGGGGCGAAAATGATTTACTAGAAGATAAAAGAAAATCTAGATTTGCATATGGGTTATTGTCGACGGTATCTATTGTATTGTGTATGATTTTCACTTTTCCAATCTCTAATGGATATTTATTGGATTTAAGGACTGTTCCTTTACTTATATCATTTTTGTATGGAGGGTACAGGTCAGGAATTTTTGTTACGGTTGTTTTTTTAGGCTATCGTTATTACCTGGGTGGTGGGGGATTTTTTGTACCATTGATTGTTTGTTCTTTTCTGGTTCCATGTTTAATCGCGATCACACCCCGTTATCAAAGCTGTTCTACACGCTATAGGGTGTTTCTTGCAGCAATTATAGCCCTTGGTACATCCATTCTAATTGCTACTGTAACGTATATGAAAATGGCTTGGTCAGACATACAAATTGATAAGGGATTTTCACTTTTTTTTGCTGGGTATACTACTATTCAGACATTTACCATGTGGGTTACCGTTTATTTAATAGAAGGGTTAAAAGAAAAAGCATTAATCCAACATCAATTGCGTCAGTCAGATAAATTAAATGTAATGAGTGAACTGGTTGCATCTGTCGCCCATGAAATCAGAAATCCTTTAACTGTTGTAAGAGGCTTCATGCAATTGTTTGATGAAAACAGGAAAATTCCAGAGGAAGTTAAGCCTTACATAGGGCTAGTAATAAAAGAAATAGACAGAACACAGGAAATTATTACAGACTTTTTATCCTTTGCTAAGCCCAAATTGGAGAAAGTAGAAAGATTTTCAGTTGCTGAGCAAATCCGATATGTAACCAGCTTAATGTCTTCTTATGCCACACTACAAAATGTTCACATGAAATTATTTATTGCTGATTGCCCTTATATAGAAACAGACCCTGATAAATTTAACCAAATCCTCATTAATATTATGAAAAACGGTATTGAAGCTATGCCGAGAGGAGGAGAGTTAGAAGTGAATCTAAGGGAAACGAATGGAATAGCAGAAATTTGTGTGAACGATCAAGGTGTTGGGATGACAGAAGAAGAAGTAAAACGTCTTGGTACCCTTTTTTACTCAACAAAAACAAAAGGAACGGGTATAGGATTACTGGTTAGTTATCGACTCATTGAAAAAATGAACGGTGAAGTTGAGGTTAGAAGCAGGAAGGGAAACGGTACACAGTTTATCATTAAGCTACCAATGGTAACAGAAAAATAGGAACCAACCTAACGAAGTGAAAGCCGATTTCCTTAACTTATAGGAAGTCGGCTTTCACTTTGTTATGAAAATGAAAATAATTAAGGTTATTTATTTGCACGGAAGGTATCGGTAATCATACCGGCCTTTACATCTACGCGCGATAGCGAGAGATCGCGATTAAGGACATAGGCACGACTTCCATCGTGGCTAAAGATGATCGCTTGCCTAGGCTCTGTAAAGCCCTTAATAGTTTCAATCACGCGGTTATCGAGAGTATTAATTACATCAATACGATTGTCCAGCTTGCTACTAGCGAAAAGTAGTTTGCCATCAGGAGATAGGGCTGCACCATAGGGTTCTCGTCCTACTTTTATCTCATTAGTGATTTCACCTTTAGAGATATTCACTACAGAAATGCTGTCGCGACCACTGTTTGCAGCATATAAAGTACGACCATCGGCTGCTACGGAGATAGCACGAATCATAGAAAATCCGGTAATCTCACGCACAATACTTTTTGTTTCGGTATCGATAACTGATACTTTATCTCCCTTGAAATTCGTAACGAATACATAGCGTCCATCATGAGATACGACGATTCCCTGACGTGGTTGAGCGAATCCGGTAATAACCTCAGTCGGCTTACGTCTCTCAAGATCGACGATTGTCACCGAACTGTGTGCTTGATTGTTGACGTACAGCGTTTCCTTATCAGGGCTGATAGCAGTTCCGAATGCACCTGGACCGACCACGATTTCATCCTTTAAGGTCAGATTGTTCACATCATAGAAACGCAGAGTGCCTAGCGTGCTGTCTGAAACAACAAACTCAGAGCCATCATTAATGAACACGGTGTTTCTCGGCGTGATGAAGCCATCGATTTCTTTGCGTAAAGTGCCTTTGACGAGGTCAAAGACGCGGATTGATTTTTCACGGCTATCTGAGACAACTGCAAGCTTTTCATCAGGGCTTATAGCAAGGGAGTTGTTGGTAATATTGTCGTCAAAGCCTTTTTCTTCAACGGTTTTTTTAACGGTGGATGACGATGAAGTGACCGCCCAACCTACTGGAGCCCCTGGATTTGGATGAGTCAAGGTTTTGCCATGAATTTCAGGAAGAACATTGTTTAAAGCAAATGTGCCGTCTGTTTTTATATTGTAATATTTACTGCTGGAGTTAATATCAGGTGATGTATAACTAAACAGAACAGGCTTATTAAATTTTCCAACTCGTTCATTGGTTGTCAAATCGGTAACTTTAAAGGCGAAAGTTTTTAGTACTGTTTCGCCTTTAGGTGCTTTTGCCTGAAAATCCTCCAGATTCCCTTCTAACACTTGGAATTTTACTTCATTTGTAAATGTACCTTCCGGAATCTTGAGCTCCACATGCTCGTATGTAATTTTAGCAGCTTCCCCGGCATTGATCGTCTGCTCAGCAACTACCTTTGGAAATCCAAGCGTTTGAAAGTCTGGAACGGCAGCGGCGAAAGAAGTCGCGGCGAACAGTGACATGATTAGTGCCATCAAAAAACTTGCTGATGTAAATTTTTTCATACAGGCATTCTCCTCGCATAGTATTTTGCATTTATTTCACTTAAGATAACGAGTCGTTTGCCTGAACGGTTCGATTACGGGGAAAAAATGAGCAAAAGAATCAAAAGTGTTCTATGATGTTATTTTTTGCCCACTAAAATATAACTTAGCGGAAGTTTGTTCTCCTTTTCCAAATGTCCGAATATGCAGGAAATGTCGTGATCGTACTCATTGAATTCCTTGATATGAATACCGCTCTGCATTATAGAATTCAAGAGATTCGATAGTGTATGGCTAAAGCTATAATTAGGTTTTGATTTATAGGCGGTTCCGCCAATGTAGTCGATCCCTTTATAACTAACCCATGGATCGTTTTTGTAATAAGAGAAAGCCACTTTCAATGGTTCTTCAAACTCTGTTTCTCCCTCTACAGCGAACATACTTAAGAACGGATGCATTTCGTAAATAACGAGAGTACCCTCTTTTTTTAATAAGCCTGACACGATTGTAAAAAAGCGCTGCAAATCCGGGAGCCAGGTCAAAGCGCCAATCGAAATATATACTAAGTCATATTGCTCTGTATGCTCTTTGCCAATGTCATAAACATCGGTGCGAATGAAAGTACATGGCAGATTAGAAACAATGGCCAATTCGTTCGCTTCTTGTATGGCATAATCCGAGATATCAAAGCCTGTGCCGCTTTTTGCTCCTAAATTTATAATTGAAAGAAGTTCTATCCCATTATTGCAGCAAAGCTGTGCAACTGTTTTACCGTGTATATTTATTTCCTTGAACTTTTCTGTAATAACTTTGTCTAGAAGCGAGAATCCCTTTTCTTTGAATTGTTTCTTTACATTAATGTTTCTGGCTTTTTGATGAATTGGTGTTACCTCGTTCCAGGCTTCTCTGTTTGCTTCTGTGTATTTTTTTATCGACATTGTTGCTACCTCGCTTATTTTTTATTTTGACTTGAAAAAAGCACAAAAAACCACAGGCAATATACCTGTGGCATCCTTATCGTGATTCTAATGTTTGCTGATTGGCTTTATAGATGCATGGTACGCCATAAATGAAACTGTTCTTTTTTTATTGTAGAGGCAAAAAAGGGCAGACTTCCCCCTTGGAGTGAAAAATCATGTGTTATATTGGAAGTTTCTACAATAAACCATGTTTGAACAGATCCGAACACGTACCTACACCCCCTCTAAGTAAAATTCACCAAATGATAACATATTCATTTGGTAGTGTCTAGGAGATAGTTTGTAGATAGCATCTTTTGCGGTGCAAGAGTTTTCTTCAGGTGTAGAACGGGTTGTCAAAGAGGTTAGTCTTATTTCAGAAATGGCAGGGATCGCTACATTTGGCACCCATAATGTATCTGCCGTTACTGAAGAGCAGTTAGCTTCTTATAGAAGAGATTTCAGCAAAAGCGTCTTCCTTATCGTTAAAAGAAGCTTTTTTTTTATAGTCTTTTTCCTTTAAAAAATACTGGTTAAAAGATACTAGGAAGCAGGTAAAGAAACGCTTTAACACTAAAATATGACTATAGTTCCAATGAATGAAATTACTTTAAAATAACTTATAGAATAAAAAGTCGCTATCTTGTTATTCAACAAATCTTTCTATGTACATATTGGCAAAACAAAATATAAGAAAAAATATCTACCATAATTACGAAAAAATGGAATGTATGAACTGTGAAGAAAGGAATGGGACCTTATCGTGAAACGATATACTACACATTTCGCAAGTAAAGTCACGCTTGTTGCTGCATTGGGAACTCTCAGTGTTTTGCCCGGACAAGTATGGGCGGACGAGCCTTCCGGCAAGTTGAAAGAAATAACGACGGTAAATAGCTACTTACCTGGAGATATGGAGCGACACTGGGCGAGAGATGAAGCATATAATTTGGTTCATGCTGATATCATAAAAGGGTACATCGAAAAAGACGGAACAGTCTCAGTTAGGCCGAATAAGCAAATTACGCGTGCTGAATTCGTGTCTTTGCTAGTTGGTGCGCTCGGCTTAAAGAAAAATCCCGATCAGGACCCGCGTGTATTTTCTGACATCGAGCCGAACCAATGGTATTCCGAGGCGGTCAATATTGCAAGTTCGCTTGGGATTGTTAAAGGTGTAACGGAGAAGTCGTTTGGCCCGAATGATAAAATCACCCGGGGCGAGATTGCAGCATTAATCACGCGAGCATTTGCATACACGATCGATTTTGACGAAATGAATGGAAAGCAATTCAAAGATATAAAAGATTCATACTGGGCTGCACGCGAAGTAAGTAAGGCAAGTTCGGTGAAAATTATTAACGGTTATCCGGGAGGATATTTTAAACCGTTTGAATACTCGACGCGTGCGGAAGCGCTTGTCATGCTATCTAATGCGTTATATTTAGAAGAGAATGCGGTACCGGCTGATAAAACATTGATCGATATTGTTAAGGCAAATGAAGAGGAGGAGAAACGTGCATTGGGCGCGATAGATATCGAGCGATTAAAAGAGATTAGCAACAAGCATTATATCGGATATCATAAAGCGACCAGTGATTTGACGGCAGCTGTGCTAAAAAAGATGAAAGAAGAAGGGTACACAATTGAGATTACTCATGAAGGCGATCTGAAAGCTACTGTCATTGGCAAATGGAATCGGATTGCTGTTGTAGAGGTGGACGGAGTTACGTATCATTTGAGCACAAGCAAAGAAGGCGGAAAACACCTGGACAATACACAAACGGTTAAGGGTGTAGTTATGCTTAAAAAAGATTCTGTAACCGGTGAATGGAAAGTGTATACGTCCGATATACCGCTTTTGTTTACCTCAAAAATGCTTTCTGCACTGGAAATTCAATAACGAACAAAACGAGGCGAACAGTCGCCTCGTTTTTCGTTTTAGATGTATTTATCTCTTTTCTTGATTGTTACCATATTGACTTGATAGACGGAACGCATAACATTATAAAGAGGAGATAATCTGCCCGGTATACGGATGGAATAAAGCAAGGAGGAATTTTGTGTTTTATCTTTCGCTTTTCGGTGATTACCTTAAACAGTATTTTAAAATGCGACTTGCCTATCGGATGGACTTTATAAATGGAATTGTTTCGGATTTTGCATTTCAGGTTACAAATCTAGTTTTCATTTTGGTTGTTTTTCAGCATACATCACTTCTAAAGGGATGGACACGTGACGAAATTATTTTTATTTATGGTTTTTTTCTTGTGCCATATGCGGTATTCTCTACGTTTTTTAATCTGTGGGAATTTCAGGAGAAATATATCATTAAAGGAGAGATGGACCGGGTATTGACACGGCCTGCACATAATTTGTTCCAGGTAATGCTCGAAACGATGGACCCCCAGTCATTAGCTGGTGCGGTAACAGGTATCGTTATTATGGTATATGCAGGATTTCATATGGGGCTTTCGCTTTCCTGGTATGATCCGCTTGTATTCGTCTTTCTTGTCCTCTCGGGCGTGCTTGTGTATGGAGGTGTTTATACGGCGATTGCGGCGATTGGATTTTTCTCAGATTCAAAGACGGGCATTTCACCAATGATATGGAATATTCAGAACTATGGCCGTTATCCTGTTAATATTTATAACAAGGTTATTCGTTTTCTGTTGACATGGATTTTGCCGTTTGCTTTTGTAGGTATTTATCCTGCGGCCTATTTCCTTTCACGTGAAGAATATTATATGTATACTTTGTTGACTCCTGTAGTCGGTGTTGTATTTTTTGTGTTAGGCATTATGGTATGGAATTATGGTGTGAAGAATTATCGGGGAGCTGGTTCTTAAATAAAGGACTCGCTCCTTTATTTTGTTTTATTGGATGAAAATTGATAAGATGAAGAAGAGTTAAATAACGCAGAAATGGGGGAATACATAATGGCAAATATAGTGGTTGGACAAGATGCACCAAACTTTACACTTCCGGCAAGCAATGGAGAGAATGTGTCGTTGAGTGATTTTCGAGGCAAGAATGTAGTGTTATATTTTTATCCGAAAGATAACACGCCGGGCTGCACGAAGGAGTCTTGCGATTTTCGGGACAAAGTGGAAGAGTTTACTGGTAAAGATACGGTGATTCTAGGTATAAGTACAGACGATTTAACCTCTCACGATAAATTCATTAAGAAATATAATCTTCCTTTCCTGCTGTTAAGCGATACGGAAGTTGAAGTATCCAAGTTGTATGATGTCTATAAGCTGAAGAAAAACTTTGGCAAAGAGTATATGGGGATTGAGCGTTCTACATTCATTATTGATAAAGAAGGTCGGCTGGCAAAAGAATACCGGAAAGTAAAAGTAGATGGTCATGTAGACGAAGCGTTGCAGTATATTTCTGAGAATTTGCAGTAAGCAACAGGCAATTGTCCTGGACGGAAAGGTGAGAGGCATTTAATGAGCATAGCTCATTACGATTGGACCGATTATTATGACATCGTTTCCAATGGTTTAGACCGTGATGTTGAGTTTTATACGGATTTGGGGCTAGAAGCAAAAGGAACAGTACTTGACTTGGGGTGCGGTACCGGCCGTATTTCGATTCCAATGGCGCTTAAGGGAGTCGAGGTAGTAGGTGTTGACGCTTCAGAGAAGATGCTGGAGAAGGCACGCGCTAAAGCAGATATGGCACAGGTGAACGATAAAATAACATTTATTCATGATGATATGCGTACGTTTGAATTAGGACGTACGTTTCCGCTAGCTATGATTCCGTACCGTTCCTTTCTGCACTTGCTTTCGGTAAAGGAGCAAATGACGGCTTTGCGGCAAGTTCGTAAGCATTTGACTGAGGGTGGGCTACTTGCATTGAATGTATTCGTCCCTACAATTCAAGATTTGTATGAGCAGGACGAGAAAAGTTCAACAAGGGGAATCTATATGATTCCAGGTAGTGAAGATCGACTTGTAGTATGGGATTATACGAGGTATGACCATTTTCGGCAGGTTGCTGAGATTATTCGACAGTATGAACGTACGGATCGGGACGGCGTGGTCGTGCAGCGTGTAGTATTACCGTTGCATATTCGTTACATATTTCCCTCAGAGTTACATCATCTACTGAGATTAGCAGGATTCGGCATAGTGGAACGTTTCGGTGATTTCTCTAAAAAAGCATTTGATTCTAAAAGTACTGAGCTTATTGTGATTGCTAAGAAGTTATAAAGTGGGCAGTACATCAAGAAGTGTTGACATTCCCATATCCTCCTTGCATGGATTGGATCATTATATATTATGCGGAGCAGAGGGGAGGCACTGTTGAAATGAAAATTGTCTCGACAGCCAAAATGAGCAAACGTCATCAAGAGAAATTAGAAAAGGCATATCCACATCATGATTTTTATTTCTATGATCAGATGAGTGAAGCCGAGACAGATGTGAAAGATACACATGTATTGGTTACATACGGGGAAGATTTGACGCCCGATAACATGCAGGATATGCAAAATCTTCGTTGGATTCAGGTGCTAAGCGCAGGGATGGATATGATGCCTATGTCCTTGTTAGCTGAGCGCGGTATATTGGTGACAAATGCAAGTGGAATTCATAAGATTCCTATGGCTGAGTATACGTTTGGTGTCATGCTTCAAGTTGCACGTAAAATGAATGAGTTGTATGAGAAGCAATGTAATAATGAATGGGAACGAAGCATCCGTGTAGAAGAGTTGTATGGTAAGACGCTTGGAATTATCGGTGTAGGAGCCATAGGGGAAGAGATTGCGCTTCGTGCGCAAGTATTTGGCATGAAGGTGCTTGGCGTAAGTCGGAGTGGGAAAGTGAAGTCTGGATGTGATGAGATGTATTCGCAGCAGGAGCTACTTTCTGTACTTCCGCGCTGTGATTATGTTGTCGTTATTGTACCATTGACGGAAGAAACCCGTGGCATGATTGGCCAGAAAGAGCTCAGGGTTATGAAAGAAAATGCTGTATTAATTAACATTGCCAGAGGCGCAATTGTTGATGAGCAAGCACTGCTGGAACATTTGAGAAGCAAAAAGTTAAAGATGGCGGTTCTGGATGTGTTTTCCGAAGAGCCACTTCCTGCTTCGTCACCGTTTTGGCAACTGGAAAACTGCCTGATAACACCGCATATATCAGGTCGTTCCCCATTATATATGGAACGTGCATTGGAGATTTTTCACCATAATCTTGCCGCATATAATGAAGGGGAAACAAAAGGCATGATAAACGTGATTGACTTGCGCCAGGGATATTGAAGCATCAGAAAGCTTGCGAAAGTAGAAAGTATGGCGGGAGGGAATAAATGATGAAGATTTACACGAAGTCCGGTGATAAAGGAGAAACCAGTCTGGTCTACGGTATGCGTGTACCAAAGTATGATCCAAGGGTCGAGGCATATGGAACGTGTGATGAGGCTAATTCGGCAATCGGGCTTGCGCTGTCTCATGTGCCACAAGGAGAGGAATGGCAAGAACTTTTCTCCGTATGCCATATTGTACAGACGAAGTTGTTTCATATTGGAGCTGAATTGGCAACCCCCGCAGGCAAAGAAGTGGGCTGGAAAATCGAAGCGTCAGATGTAGAGCTGCTGGAAAAGATGATCGATAAGTGGGATGCGGAGCTTCCAGCCCTGAAGAATTTTGTGTTGCCGGGCGGATGCCCTGCCGGAGCGGGAATGCATTTTGCCCGGACAGTTGCCAGAAGGGCGGAGCGTAAAGCGATTGCTGTCGCAGAGCATTTGGAAGTCAATCCGACGGTTATTCGTTACTTAAACCGATTATCGGACTTTTTATTTGTTGCAGCCCGTTATGTTAATCAGAAGGTAGGGAAAGTTGAGCCAACATTGCATCAGGACGATAAGAAGTAACGAAGCATAAAAGATCATTCTAGATCATAGAATTTAAAAACGGTTATCATTTTTGACGGCAAGTAGCAAGCAAAGAGACGGTAATAGTACCGTCTTTTTTGTGCATTAACAGCTCGTTTTACATGATTTTGTTTTCATTAAGATTTAATAATTAGCTTGGTGTATGGATGATATTCTAGCGTTGAATTTAATTTGTGGTCATGATATGATGTTACATGCTCAAAACATAAAGGACGTATGTTTTTATGAAAAAGAAAAAAACGAAAAAAACTCTTGTTCTTTTATTGAGTGTGTGATATATTATAAAAGTCGCCGCTGAAACACGGCACAACACAAAAACAAGTTCCTTGAAAACTGAACAATAACACTCGAATGTGTGCGAGTATATAAAAATTACCCACGAAAGTGACGAGTCGCTTTGTAGCGAATACCGAATACTTTCGCGGGGCCCGAAAAGATTTCTTTTCGATTTAGTAAGCAAGCTAGCTTGTAATGAGCTATAAAGGATCATTGGCTAACGTCGCAACGTCCTGTTGCAACGCCGATGTTTGCCCATCCGTGGGCATCACATTCTCAACTTTATTGGAGAGTTTGATCCTGGCTCAGGACGAACGCTGGCGGCGTGCCTAATACATGCAAGTCGAGCGGACC
>SNQW01000062.1_pt1 | contig 117190 bp, 108 predicted proteins | sample 2580511 | NCBI WGS metagenome assembly SNQW01 (sample SAMN10953775, study PRJNA522744) | food fermentation metagenome | isolation source: 8-hour incubation of native-enriched microbial consortia from nixtamalized... | place: Mexico | collected 2017-09-24
ATTTTCAAATAGGTTTGTGAGCTGGTTTTCTGGTATGATAGTCATTGAGTAGAGTCCCTTCTTGGTGGCGTGGTAACCCTGAGAATACTCTACTTTTTTATGTTTTGGATAGACTCCAAAACTTGGTACACAACTTATTTTACGCCGTCAGTTCCTCGGAAGATAGCGGTAATTCTAGGCGTTATTCCGTCAGCACCTTAAGGAAACGTGCCCATTTGCTGCTCCCGCTCGAAAATAGCGCCAAAAAAGTCCTCTATTTACGGCTTGACCGGGGGAATCCGCGAAAATATGACCCCTTTTTTTCGCTATTTAGCTGAGCCTTGTAAAAGGCCTCGCGGAACAACAAAAAAACGCCCCTGAAATACAGGGACGATTGCATCGCGGTACCACCCTGGTTATCGCCTCCGCCGCCGTCCGATTCCGAAGACCGGCACGACACCGTATAGCGATCGCCTCATTGGTCCGGTAACGGGGACCTCGCCGGTGAATTTGGACTCACACTCCGAAATCAGCTTTCCGCCCGCGCGAGATTTCGGGTTCTCTCAGCCAACGCATTTCAAGGAGGGCTTTGCGCCCGGCCTAAAGCGAAGGAACCCTTCTCTGATAAATCCGCGATTCGAACGTACTCCATTTCATCAACGATTTAACTACTTTGAAAATAATATTTTTAGTATATAAGGCGAAAAACGCGCTGTCAATGCACCTTTACACTGGATGGCAACGATACGCCTAAACCGGGCGCACTTAGCGACGTTTAGCGGCGTTTAGCAGCACTTAGCGGTACTTAGCGGTACTTAGCGGCATTTAGCGGCACTTAGCAGCGCTTAGCAGCACTTAGCAGCATTTAGAGTACTAGCGTTGCATTAAATCTGACAAGATACATTTTCTAGCCTCACCAATATTCTAACGGTTGCCACAAGCGTTATTTGTTCCAAAAACGTTGATTTCAAATTGTAACGGTTGCCATAGCGCTTATTTCACTGAAATCCGGCTATTTTGGCTTAGATCCAGGCAAATAACGACGCTTACAACCGTTAGAATTTAGAAAAGGGCTTTTTTCGGCAAATAGCCGCTGCTGCAACCGTTAAATTTCCGGGTAGCTTTTTTGGGAAATCTTTAGCAAAAGTTAATGCAACGCTAGTGCATTTAGCGGCATTTAGCAGCATTTAGCGGCATTTAACGGCACTTAGCGGAATCCGGTCAACTCCCGGGCCGCCGCAGCAGCCCCTTCACATGGCCTTGCGCCGCACGTAATAAGTGAAAAAATGCTGAATGATCACCTTCATTACGGCGAACAGCGGTACGGCCAAAATCAACCCCGGAACCCCGGCGACCTCCCCGCCGACCAGCAGGGCGAAAATGATCAGCATCGGATGCAAGTGCAGGCTGCGGCCGACCACCTGCGGCGAGATGACGTTGCTTTCGATCGTCTGGCAAAGCATGTTGACCAGCAGCACGAACAGCACCATTTTCCAGGATATCGTGGTAGCCATGACAAGCGCCGGGGCGGCGCCGAGAAAAGGCCCCAGATAAGGAATGATGTTGCAGACCGCCACAACTCCGGCGAGCAGCAGGGCGAACGGCATCCCGATCATCATGTACCCGATATAAGCCAGTACGCCGATAATAACGCAGACAAGCAGCTGCCCCCGAATGTAGTTGCCGAGCGCCTGGTCGATTTCCCTCAGCAGCGTGATGATCGATTTGCGGCCGGAGCGCGGAAGATATCGAAGCACAAGCCGTTCAATCAACTCGATGTCCTTCAGCATGTAGAAAATGAGAAAAGGAATGATAAACGCGTTAAAGACGACTCCGATCGTTGCCCCGATATTGTCCAAAAAACGCGAAATCGCGCTCGCCAGCCGGTTCTCGAACTGAAAAAACCAGTTGTTCATCCCCATGCGGACGCTGCCCGGCAACAGGCCGTTATCCCAGCGGTTCATCATCTGCTGCGTATGGATGGTCAACTCCGGCAAATGCTCTCCCAGCTCTTCCAACTGCTCCACGAACATCGGGATAACGTTCATCAAAATAACCGCAAGCGCGGTCAGAAACACCGCATAAATGAGCAGCACCGCGATCGTTCGCGGCACTTTGCGCCCGCCGAGCATGCGGACGACCGGATTCAGGACGTAGGAGATGATGATGGCGATCACGAACGGGGCGAGCACCGCTTTGAGAAAGCCGTAAACCAGCGCAAACATCGGGCGAAGCAGCCAAATGAAGTACAAAATCAACAGCCCGAGCAGCAGCCAAACCCCATAGCGGAATGCCTTGCTTTTGAAGATCGGTTCCATGCGCGATTCCTCCTTTGGCAATGGATTGGCTATAGTTCATTATTTGCCGGAGGAGGGAAAAATAATCGCAAGCGTTTTGGGCCATGGCTAATCCAAGGCTATTACATCTATACACCTACATCTATACATCTATACACCTATACATCTTCCATCTATCCATCTTCCATCTATCCATCTTCCATCTTCCATCTTCCATCTTCCATCTTCCATCTATCCAACTATACCATCTATGCCAACAGTGCCCGCTATGCCAACAATGCCCGTTATTCCAACCATTCCAATTCCAGCGAAATGCAAAAGTGCAGTTCATTCTCACCCAAATGCTCCGAATATGGCTCACCAAAGGCAAAAATGCAGTTCATTCCCGGTTGAAAGCGTATTTTTTATCGAAAAGTCCCAAATCAGATGTAATTTTGCATTTCATTCGCTCAAAAGTGGAAGTTTATAGTGAGTTGAAGTGCATTTTTACATTTGATCCAGTAAGACGCCAATTCTTCTAGGCCGGACAGGGAACTCCCCTACCCGGCCTAGAAGGACTTATGGCCAATTACCGATACATGCGCAGCCTATCAATTAACGGGCCATTAACGGGTCTATAATGGCCCATCAATGGGCCCAGCTTAGTTAGCGGTCCTTGTTCAACTCTTCGTAATGGCGCAGCGCGGCTTGAACAATCGGGTGGTCCCCCCCAAGCCCCGTATACTTCGCAAGGGTGCTCTCCGGCCCGGCCCCCCGCAGATAAGCCTGAAGCTCCTCTACTTCCGCGTCGTCCGGCGCGGTGAAGAACAGCGCCGCCGCCATCGTCCGCGCCAGGTAATCGTACCCGAGCCCGCGCTCATATGCTTGCGCCGCCGGGGAGACGAGCCTGTCGCCGGGGGACAGCTTGCGGATCGGCGAGCGGCCGACGCGCGACACTTCATCCGTCAGCGCCGGATTGGCGAAGCGCTGCAGCGTCGTGTCGATGTAGGCCTGGTGCTCCGCCTCCGCAAACCCGTGCTTGGCTATAAGCAACGCTCCCGACTCGGCAAGCACCGAACGGACATGCCCGGCTACCTTTTCATCCTTCATCGCTTCCTGAATGGTTGCGTAACCTTGCAATTGGCCGATGTAGGCCGCCGAGCAGTGCCCCGTGTTTACGGTAAACAGCTTGCGTTCGATGTACGGCTCCAACCGGTCCACGTAATGTACGCCCGCGACCTTATGGAAGCCGGCGAACATTTGCGATTGATCCACCGCCCATTCATAAAAAGGCTCGACAACAACTTGAAGCGGGTCTTCGTGCTGCTGCAGCGGAACGATCCGGTCCACCGCCGCGTCCGGGAAGGCGACCGTTTGATCCGCCCAGCGGCGCGTGTCCTCATCGAGCTGCGCATAGACGTGCGCCTTCAACTGGGAACTGCCGCCGATGGCGTTTTCGCAGGCGATGACGTGCAGCTTCGCCTCCGCGTTGCCCTGCTTGCGCAGCTTAAGGCCCGCCGCAATCGTTCCGGCAATATGCTTCAGTATCGATACGCCGACCGCCGTCGTCACCAGATCCGCTTCCGCAACCGCCCGCGCGGCTTCCTCCGGTTCGCTTACGCTGTTCAGCGCGGTGACGCCCGTAACCGTCAGCGTTTCGCGTTGTTCGCTGGCAAGGATGACGGGATACTCCCCGCGCCGTCTCAATTCGGAAACGACGCGGTCGTTTACGTCAATGAAGCAAACCTCGTACCCCGAACGGGACAGCAGCAGCCCGATGAATCCTCTCCCGATGTTGCCCGCGCCAAAATGGACCGCCTTCATCATTACATCCCCCCCTTCGAGGATATCGGCAATTTCTTCTTCGGTCGCGGCGTTCATGATGCGTTCCAAGTTCGATTCCTCGGTGAAGATCATGGCCACGTTGGTCAGCACCTCCATATGGTCGCCGCCGGCCGCCGCGATACCGATCACGATAAACGCCGGCTCATCGCCGCCGAAATCGACGCCTTCCGGAAAACGCACGACCGACAGCCCCGTGGAGAAGATCAGATTTTTCGCTTCCTTGGTCCCGTGCGGGATAGCCAGGCCGCCGCCCATGTACGTAGAAACGATCTCTTCGCGCTCCAGCATTTTGTCGACATACTCCGGCGCGACATGGCCGGCGTCGACCAACAGTTTGCCGGCCATGCGGATGGCTTCGTATTTGTCTTTGGCTTTTCCGTTCAGGATAATTTTTTCTTTAGACAGCATTTTCATTTATTTTCTCTCCTTTTCCACTAATATCCTACCAATTTCCATCAATAGTTCTCAACATACTGCAGCAATTCCGCCGCCAAAAAGTCGCGGATATCCTCCTGCTCCCCGGTTTCGAGCAGTTCGATCAGCTCCGGCTTGAGCAGCAGGGCGCTGATTTCGCTAAGCACCTCCAGGGTTTCCTTCGGCAGCTCCCGCGGGGCCAGCATAAACAGGATGGCGCTTATCCGCGTATCCCCGTCCAGCACCACGGGCTCCGCCATCCGGAACAAAGCCAGCGAACGATAGTTCACAAACCGGGTGCGGGTATGGAATAGCGCAAGCGAAGTGCCGGGAATGACTTGGCTGGCCATTTTTTCGCGTTCCAGCAAGCGGTCGGCGACGGCCTCAATATCGGACATTGCGCTGACGCTTTCGCGCGTCTCCCGGTACCCTCCGGTTCCGGGAGAGACGGCGGCGCTCTCCGGAAAAGCAGCGTTTATCTCTTTGAGCGCCGCCAAAACCGTCTCGCGCAGGGAGCGACCCGCGTTATCCAGCGCTCCCACCACGAACTGGTCCAGCAGAAGGACGATTTCATCCATCATGGAGCTTAAGGTCCGCAGCCGGTCGTACGCCCTCGTTTTGGCCGAATCTTTGTGCGGAGCGTTTTTCCTCGCTTTGAGCGTCGTATTTTGCAAATAGTGGAGCAGCCGGTCGCTGTCCTCGTCCGTCAGCAAAGGACTTAGCCTAACGTACCGATCGGACGGAAGCGGCAGATCGATCGTGGAGATGATCAAATCGTAATCTTCCTCCGGCAAGCGTTTCGCTTCGTACCAGGACACGTTCCCCATCACTTCGATCTGCGGCATTTCCTTGGCCAGCCGCGTAGCCAGCAGCTTCGAGGAGCTGAGTCCGCTGGAGCAGACAAGAATGGCCCGCACATTCCGGCCCAGCTGATTCAACCGCTCTATCGACGCGCCGAAGTGCATAACCAGGAAGCCGATTTCCTCCTCGGGAACCTCCAGGTTCACGCCGCTTTCGTTCATCGCTTCCCGGACGATGTAGAACAGATCCTCGTAGTCCTTGCGGATCGCGCCGAGCAGCGGGTTGCGGATTCTCGCCCCTTCGCGGATCCGTTTGAACGCCGGACCCACATGCTCAAGCAGGCCGCTGCCGAGCAGCCGGTCCTCCTGAAACGGGATGCCGGTCCGCTTCACGACGTTGTCCGTCAGCCGGGACACGATGTCCACCAGCTCCATGTCCGCCTGCACCAGCTCCGGCGAAGCATCTCTGGCCTGATGGAACAGGCGCCCCATATATTGAACCTCATCCGGCGGAAACCGCAAATCCAGCTTTTCGCCCAAAAGTTTGGAAAAACGTTCCGTTTCGCCTTCTCCGGGCCGGTCATCGCTGCCTCCCGGAGATGACGCGGAGGAAGCGGCGCCGGAAACGCGGCGTCCCGCCCTGCTGCGGTTAACGGTTACGGACAGGTTGATCAGCAGCTGGGTATAGGCTTTTTCGGATAAATGCTCGGTCCAATCCCAGTTCATTTGCCACAGCGTATTTTCCACCGTCATCAAGTGCTGCGAGCCCGCCGCTTCCAGCAAATGGTCGATGGCCGCCGACCAGCGGCGTTCGGTTGAACCGCCGATCAGATCGGAGTAGTCCAAATGATCGGAGGCCAGTTGGCAAATGGCGGCCCTTTTGCCGATCTCCTCCCCGACGATTTCCACGCCGTATCCTCTCCGGCGAACCAGCTCAAGTCCAAACCGGCGAATCCACGGACCGACCTCATCAAGGTCGCTGCTTACGGTAGCCGCCGTAACTTTCAGATCGTGAGCCAGCGTAAACAGCTTGCATGGCTCAAGTTCATCCAGCAGACGGCAGATCAGCATAATTTTCCGCTCTTCGCCGGAATAATCGCCGGGGCTGCCCTCGAGCAGCAGCCGGCGCGCTTCCTCCAGGCGCTCCTGTTCGTCATTGCCCGGGGCATCGCTCCAAACGGAAATGCCCGTGCCGGATTTACGGTACAGCATGAGGCCGAAATAGGCGAGGCTTTTCTCGATTTCGTCCAATTCCCGGTGCACCGTCCTGACGCTGACCCCGATATCGGCGGCGATCTCGGCGGCGGTCATACCCGTTTTCCGCCCGAGCAGGAGCAGAAAGATCTGCTTTTGCCGGGCGGTCATTTTCCTCACTAGAACTCCCCCCCTCAGAAAAACAGACGCAAAACACCGGCGGATCAAACCGCCAGTGTTTTGCCCTAGTATCGTCCCCGCGAGCTTAGTCTTTCAGCCGTTCAACCAGCTCGTCGTATTTCGGACTCTTCAGGAAATTGTCGATGGAGATATGCTCCGCGTTCGGCCGGTTCGCCTTGGCGCGCTCCGTGAGCGTTTTTTGCGTAATAACGATATCCGCGTCTTCCGGAATTTCGCTGACTGCCGAATTGACGACCGTCACCTTTACGCCGGCATCCTGCATTTTTTTGCGCAGCACCGAGGCGCCCATGGCGCTCGAGCCCATGCCGGCGTCGCAGGCGAACACGATTTTGTCGACCGTATCCTTGCGAACGCTCGTCACCGCTTCAGCCGCTGCTTGCGTATTCATGCCGGCGGATTTCATCTCTTTCATTTTTGCCGACGCTTCTTCCAAATCCAGTTCTTCATCGGTTTGTTTACCCGTTTTTAGCAGCAAAGCCGCAACCAGGAAGGAAACAACCGCCGCTGCGATGACACCGCTGAACATCGGCAGATAGCCGCCTCTAGGCGTCATGGCGATATAGGTTAAAATACTGCCCGGAGAAGGAGCGCCGGAAAGTCCCGCACCCGTCAATTGGAACGTAAACGTACCTACCACGCCGCCGGCGATAGCCGCCAGGATGAGCACCGGCTTCATCAAAATGTACGGGAAGTAAATCTCATGAATCCCGCCGAAGAAGTGGATAATGACCGCACCCGGAGCGGATTGCTTCGCCGAACCGCGTCCGACGAGCCAGTAAGCAAGCAGAATGCCAAGACCCGGTCCCGGGTTGGATTCGAGCATGTACAACATCGATTTGCCGATCCGCAATGCTTCCTCGGAAGCGATCGGTGTTATGATTCCGTGGTTGATCGCATTGTTCAGGAACAGCACTTTACCCGGCTCAATGATAATGTTGACCAGCGGCAGCAGTTTGGCATTCACCAGGAAGTCAACGCCGGAAGACAACGCCTTGCTGAGCGCCGTTACAAGCGGACCTACGCCGGTGTACGCGCCAAGCGCCATCAGACCGCCAAAAATGCCGATCGAGAAGTTGTTGACCAGCATTTCGAAGCCGGAACGGATTTTGCCTTCGATCGCTTTATCGAATTGCTTGATCAGCCAGGCCGACAGCGGAGCCACGATCATGGCGCCGAGGAACATCGGGATATCGCTGCCGACGATAACCCCCATGGTCACGATTGCGCCGGTGACGGCCCCGCGTTTGCCGTGAATCATTTGCCCGCCGGTGTAGCCGATCAGCAGCGGCAGCAAATATTTGATCATCGGGTCGACCAGTTTGGCCAAATATTCGTTTGGAAACCAACCGGTCGGAATAAACAAGGCGGTAATCAGGCCCCAGGCGATAAAAGCGCCGATGTTCGGCATGACCATGCCGCTAAGCGCACGTCCGAACCGCTGCACCTGCACCCGGATTCCGCCGCTTCCCTCTGGTTGTGCTTTGGTTTGTGCTATAGCCATAAAGAGAAACCTCCTTCAAAAATTGTGCGGACCACCACAAACTTTAGGATTTACCGTGTTCCTAATCTCATCCTAATTCAAAGCGCTTTCTTTCTCAATCAAATCAAAATGCGGTTTCGTCATGATCGTTGTTGACAATTTTTTAAGAGCAGAAAAAAAGCCGCCCGCTCTATTTACGATAAATAGATGGACAGCTCTTAGCATTTCCGCAGGCGGAAGCAAATATATATTTTTTAAGAAGAAGCTTGGATCTGCGGGAATTCCTGCACGATCTCCTCGCCGAAAAACAAGTCGTCCAAGGAGCTTAGCGTCCCGTCTTCCTCCACTTGATAAACCGACATTTTGTCGCCGTTCACCGTCAGTTCGATAAAGCATCCCCAGCAGTAAAACTGATGGGAACCGATTTTGCCGATATCCTTGGAATTGCAATTTGGACATTTCATCATTGACCGACCACCTACCGTTCGTAAAAATTCATGGTTTTTCAAGCAGCTGCTCGCTGCTGCGGGGCACCATGATCGCATTTTCCCCTCGGGTCATTTCCGGGACAAAGGGGAGCACTTTCCGCCCTTCCATCAAATCGGTGAAAAACCCGTCGCTTATTTCAATTCCAGTAATTGTGTTTCCCAATTCGTGTTCAAAATAAACATCCGTGACGTATCCGATCCGAATCCCGTCCTCCGTAAGTACGGACAGATCCTTCAATTTGCCGGGTCCGGACAAAAACGTATTTTGTATATGCTCGGCTTCCCATTTGCAGACAGCCTGTTGATTGCGTATCATCACAGCATCCTCGCCGTAAGCGACGATATCGTCCCAGAGCACCGCCTTGATGCTGGAATGAAAAAGAGATCTGTTCTCCAGCTGAATGCCCGTGATCGACCAATCGCTCCCCAGCAAGACATCAAGAACTTTCCCGACCCGCTTGCCTTGTTCCACGTCAAAGACAGCCAGGCCGATCATTTCCTGCATTCTCATGAACCGCCGACACTCCCTGCTGGCATTTCCCTTGGTTGCTTAGCTTAATTTCTGCCTCCCTCCGCAAAAGCTAGAGGCCCCCCGTTACGAGTGCCCATAACTTCTTTTACGGAGACGTTCCAAAATGGTTGCAATTTTTTCTGCGGTTTGCGCAATTTCTTCTTTAGTATTACCCCATCCGAAGCTAAAACGAATCGCCGAACGCAAAAACGCCTCAGATACGTGCATCGCCTCAAGCACATGCGACGGTTCCAGCGACCCCGAGGTACAGGCCGATCCGCTTGAAGCGGCAACGCCTTCCATATCCAGGTTCATCAGCATCGTCTCCGAGTCGCACTCGGGAAAACTGATGTTGACGATATGCGGCAAGTGCTCCGCAGGGTGGCCGTTGACGTGGAAGCGTTCGCGCGTAATGCGCGCCTCCAGCGCGTTCAGCAATCCCCGGCGCAGCTCCGCCTCGTGGGCGGCCCGCTCCTCCCGCTCAGACACAACCAGTTCCACCGCCTTGGCGAAGCCGGCGATCCCCGCCATGTTTTCGGTTCCGGCGCGGCGTTTTCTTTCCTGGAGGCCGCCGTGCAGAATCGGCTCGATCGCCAAGTCCTTCCGAACGTACAATGCCCCGACTCCTTGCGGACCATTGATTTTATGCGAGGAGAAGCTCATCAGATCGACCGGCAGCCCGCTGCAGGCAATCGGCAGCGAACCGAGCGCTTGCACGGCGTCGACGTGAAACAGGATATCCCGCTCTCTGGCGATTTGTCCGATCTCCGCGACCGGCTGAATCGTACCGACCTCGTTATTGCCGTACATCACGCTGATCAGGATCGTATCCGGGCGAATCGCCTCCCGCACCTGGTCCGGATGCGCCTGGCCGTACCGGTCGACCGGGAGATACGTCACCTCGAAGCCGTCTTTTTCCAAACGCTCGCAGGCATGCAGAACGGCGTGATGCTCGATGGACGTCGTAATGATGTGGCGCCCCTTGTCTTTACGGGCAGCGGCCGCACCGAACAGCGCCAGGTTGTCGCTTTCCGTGCCGCCGCTCGTAAACACCAGCTCGTCCGGACGGCAGCCGATGCGCGATGAGATCGCGTCCCGCGCCCCGTTCACAAGCCGTTTGGCGGCGCGGCCGTAAAAATGCACGCTTGAGGCGTTGCCGAACTGCTCCCGCATCACGTTCAGCATCGTTTCCGCAACCAGCGGATGGACCGGGGTGGATGCGGCATGGTCGAGATATATGTGAGTCATTTTCCTTAGCCACCTTAAACGAAGGGATGCCGGGTCATGTTCCCGACTTTTTTAAGAGGTAGTTCAAAAAGTCCGCTTTTGATCACGAAGTGAATCAAGAAGCAAACTCGACATCGAATCTTGAATTCAGCCGGGCCTTCCGTTGCTCACGTACCCAAAACGTACGCTCCGCTACTCAGTCCCTAGCTTCATCCAACCTTCTCGGTGCTGAAAACCGGCCTTTTTGAACACACACTTTAAGCAGTCTTATTCTATATGATTTTCCGAAAAAAAACTACTCATGCCTGAAATGCGACAATTTTCTATCTTTTCTTCCTTTATCCCCCGGTCCAATACCGCAAACTGTACGCAGCCAAACCGCAGGCTGTTATACTGGAAGCCGTCAAGCCGCCCGTTCCCGAACCGTCCGCCCCCGAAGCGTTCGAGGGTCCGTAACGGGCGCGAAAGGCCCGTTGGGGAAAGCAGAAAGCAGCCCCCTGTTCCTTTCCGCCCCTGCCCTGTCGAACAGGGGAGCCGCAACATCTAATAACCTGACGAATCGTTTCAAAAGAGGGGTTGTCCTATGCTGAGAAGCGTGATCATCAATGCTGACGATTTTGGCCTTTCGCCGGCCGTGAACTGCGGCATTATCGAAGCTTATCAAGCCGGAGGCGTTACGAGCACCTCCTTGATGGTCAATATGCCCGGATTCGGCGATGCGGTGAGCCGGGCCGAAACGGCTCCCGGACTCGGCAGCGGCCTGCATTTTAACTTGACGTACGGCCGCCCGGTTTCTAGTCCCAGGAAAGTTCCTTCGCTGGTGGGGGAGGACGGCGTTTTTCATGGCGTAGATTACCCCGGCGGCAGGGACCCGCGTGATGTGAGAACGGAGCTTGCCGCGCAGTGGAAGCGATTTATGGAGGCCGGTCTCCGGCCGACGCACTTGGATTCGCATCACCTGCTGCACCAAACCGATCCGGCGATATACAAGGTAATGGCGGAAAAAGCTTGCCGGGAAAACGTTCCCCTGCGGAGGTCGCAAATCGATCATCGATTGCGGGGTTTGCCTTCCCCGCGCATGACCGATGCGATCCTGCTGGATTCGTATGGAGAACATGAAGGGAAGCTCCGCTTGATCAAGCATCTCTGCTCGCTTCGCCCCGGGTTTACGGAAATCGCCTGCCACCCCTGGCACGTGGATGAAACTTTGCGCCGGATTTCGGATTGGACGGACATTCGCGAACGGGAGCTCTCCGTATTTACCGATCCGGCGATTCCGGAAGTTTTGAGACATCTGAATATCCTTCCCGTGAATTACCGTGCGCTGTCGTACAAGTCCGCTTCGGCCAGCCGCAAAGTCCGCAAAGTTAAAACACGGCAGGCATCTCGCCGCGCGCTGCCTGCCCAAAATATGAAGAAGCGCCCCGGGACGGTATGATACACCGGCCCGGGACGCTTCTTTATCCATCGGCTTATTCGGCTTGCTCCAGAATTAATCGACGAGCTCTTCCACCGGTACCGTGGCCAGCGCGATCGCCGTGTCGGTCACCCCGTAATAGATGTAGAGCAATGAATCAGATCGTCCGAATAGGTGATCCACATCGCCGCTTTTTCCGTGCCGCAGGCTTCGCCAACGTATTCTTCCGGACGCCGCAGCAGCACGTACTTGCCGTTTATTTTTTCCGGGAACAAAATGTCGTAAGGAAACACCCCCATTGGGGGCCATTCACGGGAAAATAAGGACAAAAAAGGCCGCTAATCGGGATGAACCTGCTCGGCTTCGGGGGATAAGAGCATAAAGTGCTGCTATTGTATGAAAGCCGGCGGTTCGCTGTTCCAGTGGCCGGCGGTCAAGCCCCGGATTTCTAGGATAAGCCCAAAAAAGAGCCTGCAATGCAAATCCGCAGGCTCTTTTTTGGGCTGACTTTTGTAATTGCTTACTTTATCTAAGGCCACTCAAAGCCGCCATCAGCAAATATGAGCTGACTTCGCATGAGCCGTCAACAGCTGACTGCAGACAAAATCTTAAATATAGAACATATAGTTTTCTTTCGCGCCATGCTCTTCAAAGTTGACTAAGTTTTCCAGCGTTGTCGAATCGAGCACCTCCGCAATGCTGTCGCGGATGCGCAGCCATAAATCGCGTTTGGCCGGATCGTCTTCCTCGGTAAAATCAACCGGAGAAATCGGTCCTTCCAGAACGCGGATAATATCCCCCGCCGTAATTTCGCTCGCGTCGCGCGACAGGATGTACCCGCCGTAGGCGCCGCGTACGCTTTTAACCAATCCGGCGTTGCGAAGCGGTGCAATGAGCTGCTCCAGATAATGCTCGGACAGCTGGTTTTTTTCGGCGATGCTTTTCAGGGAAGTCGGGCCCTCGCCGAATTTTGCGGCCAACTCCATCATAATCGTCAATCCATAGCGTCCTTTTGTAGAAATCTTCAAAGAAGCCACCTCTTTCAATTTTCAGGGAAACTTTATATAATTGAACTCCGATCAATTAAATGGCGATTGACGGCGTCTACGGCTCAAAACCGCGGCTGAAGTCCAGTTATTTAAAGAATACCTCCCTATTCCTATCTTTAACCTCTGCTTATCGTAACATATCATATGTGTTTTGAAAAATAAATCAACCTTTTTGGGGTTGCAATTTGTTTTCCTTACTTTAATATAGGGAATACCCATCGTATAGGGTTGCACGCATATGGTAAAATAACGGCAGGGCCACATGCGCCCAAAGGAGTGATAGACATGAAGCAACCAAACGAAACCCGCGTTGTCGTCGGCATGTCCGGCGGCGTCGATTCTTCGGTGACGGCGCTCCTGCTGAAACAGCAAGGATACGACGTTATCGGCATATTTATGAAAAACTGGGACGATACCGACGAATTCGGCTACTGCACCGCCGAAGCGGATGCCGAGGATGTCCGCCGCGTGTGCGAGCAAATCGATATCCCCTACTATACCGTCAATTTCGAGAAACAGTATTACGATAAAGTTTTTGCCTACTTTCTCGATGAATATAAGCGCGGCCGTACGCCAAATCCCGACGTAATGTGCAACCGCGAGATCAAATTCGGCGAATTTTTGAACAAAGCGCTTGATCTCGGCGCGGATTACGTCGCTACCGGCCATTATGCCCGCGTTGTCGAAGAAGACGGGGTGTACAAGCTGCTGCGCGGCGTTGACGGCAACAAAGACCAAACGTACTTCCTGAATGCCTTGAATCAGGAGCAGCTGTCCAAGGCGATGTTCCCGATCGGCCACCTTCCGAAGCCGGAAGTCCGCCGCATCGCGGAAGAAGCCGGCCTGTACACGGCGAAGAAAAAAGACAGCACCGGCGTTTGCTTTATCGGGGAACGCAATTTCAAGGAGTTCCTGAGCAATTATTTGCCGGCCCAATCCGGCGATATGGTCGACATTGCGACCGGTGAGGTCAAGGGCCGCCATGACGGGCTGATGTATTATACGCTGGGCCAACGGCAAGGCTTGGGCATCGGCGGCTCGGGCACCGGCGAACCGTGGTTTGTCGCGGATAAAGACCTGGAACGCAACATTTTATATGTCGTACAGGGCGACAAGCATCCGCGCCTGTATTCGACGGCACTGACCGCTTCGGGCGTCAACTGGATCGCCGGCGCGGACAAGCTGCCGGACGGACCGTTCCGCTGCACGGCGAAGTTCCGTTACCGCCAGGCGGATCAAGGGGTAACCTTGACGAAGCGGGCGGACGGCACGGTGTATGTCGAGTTTGACGAGCCGCAAAAAGCGATCACGCCGGGGCAGGCTGTCGTGTTTTACCAAGGCGAGGAATGCCTTGGCGGCGGCACGATCGAGTCGCCGGTGAAGCTGGAGGCGCGTGAGGCGGAAGGGGCGCTGGGGTAATACGAGCCGATAAGCTCGCCCTTTCTCGCGGTCCTCTGCTCGAAATATAGGGACAACAGGGCCAGCCTTCCAGAGCGATGATATTTAGACCGATACCCCATAAGAGCGTGACGCCGCTGAACATCAAAACAGGAGCCCACCGGTAAGCCGGCAGGGCTCTTTTATGGTGTGCCGAGAAAACCAGCTAAAATCAGGCCGCCCGAGAAACTCCAGCGAAAAAATAAGGGCACAAAACGTCGTTATTTCGGCGGTATCCGTCCGTTGGAGAGAAGTAGAAGCAATTTATGCCGCTATTTTGAACGCCGACGGTTGGTCGTTCCATTTAGCTGGCTGTCGAGCGCCGATTTTAAGGTTGAGTCCAAGAATGTCTGCTATTTTTTCCGCAGAAAATAAAAAATCCGGTAGTTGCCAATAAGGATCAAGTAAAAAAGGGGTGGGGGCACAAACGCCCGCCCCTTAACGATTCCCCCTACGCCGCAGCTCCTGGTTGTGTTTGATTTTCGCCTCGTTGCCCTGCTCCGTAGCGTGGTAAAACGTACGGCCGGACAACCTCGGCGGCAAATATTCCTGCTCCACATAATGCCCCGGATAATTGTGGGGGTATTTATACCCCTCGTGCCCCAGCTTCACGGCGCCCTTGTAATGGGTGTCCCGCAAATGCAGCGGCACCTCGGCCGAAACGACCTCCTCGATCGCCGCCATGGCGTTTCCGATCGCCTCAACCACCCCGTTCGATTTCGGGCTTTCCACCGCGAACAATATCGCCTGAACGACATTAAGCTTGGCCTCAGGCCAGCCGTTGTTGCGGTAGGCTTCCAGAGCGCTGACCGCCTGCACCATCGCCTGCGGATTGGCCAGCCCGATGTCCTCGCTGCTGGCGGCGATCAAACGCCGGATGAACGTCATCGGGTCCATCCCCAGCTTTTCCACCGCGTACAGGAACCAGAACACCGCGGCGTCGCTGGAGCCGCGAATGCACTTGTGGAACGCCGACAGTACATCATATTGCGTCGATTCGTCCGCCTTGACCAGCGGGCGGCGGATCGACTCCTCGGCGACTTCGAGCGTCAGATGCACCGTGCCGTCCGGCTGCTGCGGCGGCGTGGTCATCGCGGCCAGCTCCAGCGCGTTCAGGGCGCGGCGGATGTCGCCGTTGGCCATGGAAGCGATGTGCTGGAGCGCCTCCTCGTCGGCGTTCAACTGCATGAAGCCGAGCCCTTTTTCCTTATCGGCCAACGCCCGGCGCATTGCGATAAGCGAGTGCTCCTTCGTCAGCGGCTCGAGCTGAAACAAAGTAGAGCGGCTCATCAAAGCGCCGTTGACGTAATGAAACGGGTTTTCCGTGGTGGCGCCGATAAAAATGATCGTTCCCTTCTCCACCGCCGGCAGCAGCGCATCCTGGCGCGAGCTGTTGAAGCGATGCACCTCGTCCAGGAACAGAATCGTTTTCGTTCCGTAAAACGACTTGTCGTTTTGCGCCTTTTCGATCACTTCCCGAACATCCTTGACCGAAGCGTCGACCGCGTTCAGCCGGACGAACTCGGCTTTCGTGTGGTTGGAGATAATGTGGGCCAACGTCGTTTTCCCGCAGCCGGGAGGGCCATACAGCAAAATCGAGGATATCTGGTCCGCTTCGATCGCCCGCCGCAGCAGCTTCCCCGGACCGACGATATGCTCCTGTCCGATATATTCATCCAGCGTGACGGGCCGCATCCGATCGGCCAAAAGCCGCCCCGCCGGGTTTTGCTCCTGTTGATAGGAGAACAAATCCATCATGCTCACTTCCTTGATCGTAGGCATTGTCTACTCTATTCTAGCACACCCGCAGCAAAAACACTTATGCCCCCTAACACCGATGCAAAAAAAGCACTTAAAGTAGTTAAAGTAGTTAAAGCACTTAAAAGCACTAATGCGTAAAAAACATTTATAGTTGTTCTTTCGCTTTTCCCGCGGCGCAAAATATGAGTTAATATAGATGTCGGGCCGACGAATCACGGGAAAGGGGGCTGATCGAAGTGATTTCAGTGAGTGAGGTGGCTTCCGCGTAAGCGGAAACCGCAAAAAAACGGGGGGCTGGAAACAGCTCCCCTTATTTCCGTTTAGATGATGACTGTGTTATGATAGATCCTAAGTTGAATTTTTCAATATTATTCCAAGCCGAAAGGGGGATTTACGGCCATGCTGACTTATATCGTAACAACTATGGAAAACGGACCACGAAATAAGGAGGTACATGATCGTGAACTACAAAAATGGGAAGGATGTTCTTCCCCCTAGGCTGCTGCAGGAGCTCCAGAACTACATTCAAGGCGAGCTGCTGTACATCCCGAAACCGGAACGGACGAGAGCGTTATGGGGTGAATTGAGCGGATCGCGCACGTCCATCGCCAAACGAAACGAAGAGATTTACCGGCTTCACCATACTGGGTGTTCCGTACGGGATTTAGCCGCCAAATACCATTTATCCGATGAAAGTATCCGAAAAATTTTGACCAAAATGCGAGCGCTCAGACCCCAGGCAGCGGTAACGGAGTAAACGCGGGTATAAAGGTCCCGCCCCCCAGCCGAGGCGGAAAGCCAGCAGCTTGGTTCTACGATAAATTAACCATATGCGAAGCCAAGACCCGCGGTCTTGGCTATATTTATATATTCGATCAGGTATAATAAAAATATAACTAAAGCAGGATACGCCGCTTATCCGAAACCGAGGTGACACCATTGACACAGCAGCATGCCCCGTCTTTCCGCCGGGACAACATGGAAGAGCAAAGACCAGAGATGCGCCGGAACGCGCCGGCGCCGGCGACAAAAACCTGCGCCTATTGCGGCGAAGCTAAACCGGTTTCCGAGTTCCTCCGGCGCACCGGCAAACGCTCCGGCAAAGGCTCGCGCCGCGGCGCCTGCCGAGACTGCCGATCGCTTCGGAAGCAGCAGGCCCGCATGGTCCAGGAAAAGCCTAGGAGCGTGGAATCACCCGCTGTAGGACTTGCCGGGACGGCCGATGCCGGCGCTGCCCAGGCCCAGGCGGCGCGGCAGAGCGGCAGGCCTGACAAGCGCGAAGCTGCCCGGCACCGCCGCAAGGCTGATGAAATCGTTCCCAAAGCAGGCGATGACGTTGCGGGAGCCGCTTCGGCTAGACGGGACGCCAAAGCGGCCTCCTTGCCGGCGGCTCACGGGACGACGCCGAAGCGCCGGATCAAACGTGCGCTGCCGGCACCGCCGCCGCGGGCGGAGGGGCCGGACGTGCGGACGTTGCGCCCGAACCGCAACGGGATGATCCGTATGCGCGGACGGACCGACAAAGGCCGCCGCTGGCAGCAGGAGGTCGACTTTGAGTTGGCCGTAACGCTCGTCCGCGAGCATGCCGCCGTGGTCGTCAACCCGCATACGATCCGGCGCCTTTACACCAACAAAGCGTTCCGCAATTATATTCTCACCCGCGACAACTATACCTGCTTTTTTTGCGGGGAATACGGAGACACGATCGACCATCTGCTGCCCAAAGCGAAAGGCGGCCACACCACTCCGGTAAACTGCGTCTGCGCCTGCAATTTGTGCAATCAAAGCAAAGCGGACCAAGACCTGGAGGATTTTATCGAAGGCCGGCCCCGCTGACCGATAAAAAAAATCCCGACCCATGGTCAGGTCCGGATCAACACATCTGCATCGGGTCACGGATACCCAATCAGAAGCATCCACCGCACGAAATGCAAAAGTGCATGCGATTTTCGTCGAAATTCCTCGAAACAGGCAGTTCAAATGCAAATGTACAGTTCATTTCCGGTCAATAGATACTTTTTGATCAAATGTCCGCAAAACAGATGCACTTTTGCATTTTAATCGCTCTAAAACGTGAATATACGAAAAATGAAATGCACTTTTGCGGTTCATCCTCCGCCAAAGCAGCCGTTCCTTCGCAAAGGAGCGAACATGCGGAAGCGAGATAAGCATCCAGTAAGGGGTAATACCAGCGTAACTGTCACCAGGTGCAAAAGAATGGATATAATTAGAATCCCCCCCAAAACAAAGGGTATTTCCTAAATTGACAGTACCCCCAGCAGCCCATTTTGTTTACAAAACGATCATCAGACCTTTTTTAGACTAGCCTCCAACCAACATTCCCTCTTTACTACTTCTGTTCGTATCGTATTTAGACCAATTACCGGTCGCATGTCATCTCCTCCTGTGCTTTTAGCCGGCCATCCCATAATAGTTCCAAACCCATAGCTTCGCTTGTGATGCGAGGTCTGTGCCTCTACCAGCTCAAATATGTCTTTGGGGGTAGTGGGAGAACAGTTTTTTACGGGGCCTTACAGCCCCTAAGTGTAAATTTCACTTTATATAAAACGGCTCAACCTAATAATCGACGCTTGACAGGGAAGGCCGGTGGTTGGTCGGCAGATCAATATCCGCTGTCCGGACGCTTTGCACGATTATCCCGTTTGATCCGGAAGCAGAGAGGAAGATAAACTCAGGAGAAAAAATAGGTTTAAGAGAAGCAGACATGTTCGAGATCGTTAGACAGGTTTGTGAGAAGGAGGTTAGGAGAAATGAAGCAGACCTGACGGGAGGAATGGGGCAAGACACCGAAAAAAATGAAAAGACCGTGAATAGCCCCCATCCTCTCCCCCCTGAACAAAAGGAATAATCGTGCAAAGCAGCAGGCAGGGATACCAAGACACCTTTCGCCACACGGGCTACGCCACTTCCTGTTGACCTGGCTGAAAAAGCAGGGCAGCGACGACGCTCTCATACAACCGTACTCCGCGAGGTTATTCGCACAAATTCCCGGGTATTTCCTGACGTAACGGTCTCAGCAGGCGCTATTCGGCTACAAATGAGGCCGCTTGGGGTGATTTCATGCTAATAGTCGCTCAGGTCGTTTTAGTCCCTACATTTCAGTCCGTTGCGCGCCACGCGCCTAATCAACTCGCCTAATCGTTTCATCTCCCAGTCGCCTGGGGCGCTAAACTCGGGCCCCTAAACTTCAGGGACCGCAGATCAATATCCCTCCACAGCCGCCCGGACGGCAAAGTCGGTGTTTTCTCCGGGAACGTAGTCCGGCAGCTCGTCGCCATGCAGCAGCCACAGCTCGTGCAGCGCGCGGGTGCAGCCAACGTAAAGAAGCTTGGCTTCCTCCGGCCCGTAGTGAAGCGGGTCGACGTCCGTCACGATCACCGCGTCGAATTCCAGCCCTTTGGACAAATACACGGGCAGCACCGACACCCCGCCGGCATATTCCTTGATTTCCCCGTTAATCAGGTTGATCTCGGTACCGTTCTTCGTCAGCCCCTTATGCAGTTCCTTATGCAGTTCCTCCGCTTCGCGCATCGTCCGCGTCAGAATCGCCACCGTCCGGTATGTGCCCGACAGCGCCTTGTCCAAGGCGTAACGGATTGCGCCGAAGCGCCGTTCTCCGGCCGCCGGCAGCAGCCGCACCGGCTCCCCGCTGCGGAACACCGGCACGGCAAGCAAATCCGTTCCCACGCCCCGCTTCAATATTTCGTTGGCGAACTCAATGATCTCCATCGTCGAGCGGTAGCTTCGAGTTAACGCAAAGTAAGCCGTCTCCTCCGGACGGAACAGGTTCTGCATTTCCTCCCAGCTTCTTACACCTTTGTAATAGTGAATGCCCTGCGACAAGTCTCCCAGGATCGTAAACGAATGCCCTTTGACGAACCGGTCCAGCACATACACCTGAAACGGTGAAAAATCCTGGGCTTCGTCGATCACCACATGGTCGAAGGTCATTTTCCCGTCGATTTCGTTGACCACGGAGTACAGATACAACAGTGCGGGCAGATCCTCTTCCTTAAGGGTGTTTTTCTTCAAATATCCCTGCGTTTCCCGCCAAATCTCCCGCGGAATCCGCCCCGCCATATCCGCAAGGCCCGAGTCCGCCGTCCCGCCGCTCCTCCGGATGCCAAACAGCCCCCGGTACAGGTTAAGCGGAGCGAGCTCAGGCCACTTTTTGGCGTATGCTTTTTCCCGCTGCTGCGCCTTCTTCTTGCGTTCCTTCAGCGCCGCCGCGGAAGGCGACTTCTTCAGCTCCATTTCGATCCAGCGGTGAATCCGCGCCAGCACCCGTTCCTTGCGCCGGGCGACCGGGTAATGGCGGTATTCGCCTTCAAACCAGCCGATGATCTCCTTCCGGGATAAACGCGCCCCGTCCCAAGGCTCAAAATCCCCTTCGGGCACGCAGATGGACTCCAGGTTTTCCAGATAGGCATCGATTAACGACTTAAAATGCATGGAGCCTTTAAACCGGCCGGGCAGCTTGTTATCGTCCGGGCGTTCCTGAACCTGGGCGCCCCCATGCAGCTGCTTCCGTCCCAGCCCCTGTGCTAGTACCTGCTCTTTCACCTGATCCTGCTCTTCCGCCCGATCCTTCGTCTGAGCCTGCCACTGCGCGATCCCCTGCCTCAGCTTCTGCTCCTGCGCCTGTCCTTCCGCCTGGTTCCGCCCTTGCGGCTGTCCCGGCCAGTCTCCGTCAAACCAGCGCGACAGCGCTTCCGTGCCGTCAGACGGCCCCTCCTCCAAGCCAAGCACCCGGGCCGCCCAATCGCTGAACGTATTTTGCTGGATATCCCCGACCCCCAGCTCGGGCAATACTTCGGAAATGTAGTCGATAAACATATGATTCGGCGCAAAAATGACCAGCCGTTCCGCAGAAATCTGTTCTTTGTACTGGTACAGCAAAAAGGCCAGCCGATGCAGCGCCACGGTCGTTTTCCCGCTGCCGGCGACCCCCTGGATGATCAACGCCGTATTTTTGGCCGCACGGATAATTTGATCCTGCTCGGCTTGGATCGTCGAAACGATATCGCGAAGCCGGTTATCCTTATTTTCGCCGAGCCGGTACACGAGAAACTCGTCGCTTACGGCCGGTCCGTCGCTGTCGCGGTCGTACGTATCCGCCACCCGTTCGAGAATGCCCTTGCGAATCACGATGTTGCGTTTCAGGTACACCAGTCCGTCAATCAAGCCTTCGGGAGCAAGATAAGAAGCCTCATCCCCGCCGGTAAAAGAATAAAACAAACTGGCGATCGGCGCGCGCCAATCGATAACGAGCGGGTGCCCCGCTTCCGGGTCGCCGACGCCCACTTTGCCGATGTAGATCGGCTTCCGGTTTCTGCCCGCTTCCGCAAAATCAAGCCGGCCGAAATAAGGCTCACGCTCCGACTGCTCCAGCTGTTTCCTTTGCGATTCGCGGTTTGCCTCAAGCAGTTGCTCCGTAAAATCATGCCCCGTGTATACGGGGATGCTGCGCAGCTCTTTCAGCTGCCTTTCGATCTCTTCCAGGGTGCGATCAAGCCGCGCCTTTTCTTCTTGATAGGCACTTTGAAAATGTTCCACTTTCAGTTACCTCCTAAGATTGATGTACTCCGCCGGTCAACCGCAGGGCAGTCGAAACGCCCGCCATCCGCTATTTTTCCATGATCCGGAGCCAGAGAAACCTCATTATATCACTACGGCGAAAAAAAGGCGAACTTCCCCGGTAAAAACAGGCACAAATAACCCAGGCGCGCCAAAAAGCGCAGATTCGATGTTGTCATCAAACCTGCGCTTATCTCCGGCAGCCGCCTAAGGACACTATGCCTCGTACGACCTGATGTTTGTAAAAGACACAACACAAAACCTTACGCTTTGTCGCTCGGGCGCTTTAGCCCCTGCTCCAGCTTTTCTTCACCAATTCAGCCGGACGGAATCCGGCGCATTCAGTACCAAACTCCGCCCGCCGGCCTCGGGCAAACGCAGCTTTTTCGCCAGCGCCTCGTTCATACGCTCACTCCACCGCGCTCCAGCAGCTCGCGGACGGCGACGCTGACCATGATCAGCCCCACCACCGGCGGGACAAACGAGTTGCTAGCCGGCGGCTGCTTCGCTTTGCGGATTTCCGGAGCGTTTTCCGGCACGATCTTTTTCGTGACATCGGCGCGCGGCTTGACCGGCTGCTCCGTGGAGAAAACGACCTTGACCCCTTTGCGGATGCCTTCTTCCCGCAATTTCGCGCGGATGACGCGGGCCATCGGGTCCATGTGGGTCTTGGAAATGTCAGCCACTTGGAACTTGGTCGGGTCCATTCGATTGGCCGCGCCCATGCTGGACAAAATCGGAATCCCGCGCTTCAGGCACTCCTTGATAAGGTGGATTTTGTATTTGATCGTATCGGAAGCGTCAAGCACGTAGTCGATTTCATATTTGAACAATTCCTCGTACGTTTCTTCCGTGTAAAACATATTCAGGGCGATCGTTTCGCACTCCGGATTGATCAGCTTGACCCGCTCGCACATCAGATCCGCCTTCTTCTGGCCGATCGTCGTCGTCAGCGCATGGATTTGGCGGTTGATGTTGGTAACGTCGACGACGTCCTTATCGATCAGGATGATGCGGCCAATCCCCGTCCGGGCCAAAGCTTCGACGGCGATCGAACCGACCCCGCCGATGCCGAGCACGGCGACGGTGCTTTTTTTCAATACGTCCAGCCCTTCCGCCCCGATCGCCAGCTCGGTCCGTGAAAATTGATGAAGCATGGTCTAAGCACCTCCCGAAATATGGCATATATGGCATTTCATGTTGTTTATTTCTTCGCTTCGGCCGGTTTGACGGCAAGCTTGATATGCAGCTGCTCCAACTGCGACCCGTCCACTTCGGAAGGCGCGTTCATCAGCAGATCGGTCGCGCTCGCCGTTTTCGGGAAGGCGATCGTTTCGCGCAGGTTCGAACGTCCGGCAAGCAGCATCACCAGGCGGTCGAAGCCGAAGGCGATTCCGCCGTGCGGCGGCGTGCCGTATTCGAACGCATCGAGCAGATAGCCGAATTTGTCCTGGGCTTCTTCCGGCGACAAGCCGATCGCATTGAACATCTTCTCCTGAACGTCGCGCCGGTAAATCCGCATCGAGCCGCCGCCCACTTCGTAGCCGTTCAGCACGAGGTCGTAGGCCTGGGCCAAAATTTTGCCCGGATCGGTGTCGAACAACGGCAGATCTTCGTCACGCGGACGAGTGAATGGATGGTGTTCGGCGACGTACCGTTTCTGCTCCTCGTCCCAGCCGAGCAGCGGGAAGTCCACCACCCAGGCGAATTTATAGACGCTGTCGTCGATCAGGCCCAGGTCGCGGCCGATTTTGAGGCGCAGCGCGCCAAGCACGTCGGCGACGACCTTTTTATTGTCGGCGGAGAACAGCAGCAGGTCGCCTTCTTCCGCGCCGGTGCGTTCCTTCACCGCGGCGATTTCCTCTTCGGTGAAGAACTTCACGATCGGGCCGCGGAATTCGCCTTCCTTCACTTGAATCCAGGCGAGGCCTTTCGCGCCGTAGCGGGCGGCGTATGGTCCCAGGTCGTCGATGTCCTTCCGGCTCCAGGTGCCGCAGCCTTTGGCGTTCAGCACTTTGACTTCCCCGCCTTTTTCGATGACGGAAGAGAACACCTTCACGCCGCTGTTCGCCACGAGATCGCTAACGTCCACCAGCTCCAGACCAAAGCGCAAATCCGGCTTGTCGGAGCCGTATTTGCCCATTGCTTCCGCATAGGTCAAGCGCTGGAACGGCGTAGGAATGTCAATGCCCTTCGTTTCCTTAAACAAGCGCACAACCAGCTTTTCCATCATATCGAGCAGATCGTCCCGCGACAGGAACGAGGTCTCGATGTCGATTTGGGTGAATTCCGGCTGGCGGTCGGCGCGCAGGTCCTCGTCGCGGAAGCAGCGGGCCATTTGGTAGTAGCGTTCCACGCCGCTGACCATCAGCAGCTGCTTGTAAAGCTGCGGCGACTGGGGCAGGGCGAAAAATTCGCCCTCGTGCACACGGCTCGGCACAAGATAGTCGCGCGCACCTTCCGGCGAGCTCTTGGTCAGGATCGGCGTTTCGATTTCGATGAAGCCTTCCGCGTCGAGGAAGTCGCGGAATACTTTGGCCGCTTTCGAGCGCAGCCACAGCGTTTGCTGCATTTCCGGACGGCGCAGGTCCAGGTAGCGATATTTCAGGCGCAGCGATTCGTCCACTTCGATGCCGTCTTCAATGAAAAACGGCGGCGTTTTCGCGGCGTTCAGCACCTCGATTTCCGTGACCTGTACTTCGATTTGCCCTGTCGGCAGGTTCGGGTTCACCGTCTCCGGGTCCCGCTGCACCACCTTGCCGCTCACGGCAAGCACGTATTCGCTCCGCACCTTGTCGGCGATTTGCAGTGCTTCCCCGGAATAAGCCGGGTTAAACACGATTTGCACGATCCCGCTGCGGTCGCGCAGGTCGATAAACAGGACACCTCCCAGGTCGCGGCGGGTTTGCACCCAGCCGTTTAACGTGACGGTTTCTCCAATATTCGCGGTGCCGAGGGCGCCGCAATGATGAGTACGCTGCATCATGTAAAAACACTCCTTATTATATGTTGTTTAAAAAGTCATCTATTGATCACGATAGCTCATGAATCAATTCGCTCAGCTTCACGGTGCGCTGCTCGCCGCTCTCCATCGATTTGAGGGCGATTTCTCCACGCTCCAGCTCGTCGTCGCCCAGGATCGCCGTATAGCGGGCTTGCATCCGGTCGGCGGACTTCATTTGCGCCTTCATTTTGCGCCCCAGATAATCACGTTCGGCGGAAAATCCCGCCTGCCGCAGCTTATACAACAAGGTCGTAATCTCCTTGTCGGCCGCCTCGCCGAGCGCGACGAGATATACGTCGAGCGGTTTGGCGGCGCCGATGCCGATCTCCTGTTTTTCCAGGATCAGCGCGATTCGCTCCAGGCCTAAAGCAAGCCCGATGCCCGGCTGATCCGGTCCGCCCACTTCGGCCACCAGGCCGTTGTAGCGGCCGCCGCCGCCGATCGTGTCGATCGCACCGATCCCCTGCGCTTTGTATTCGAAGGCGGTATGCGTGTAATAATCGAGCCCGCGCACCAGCCGGGGGTTGATAACGTAATCGACCCCCATGGCGGTCAGCAGTTCGCGGACTTTGGCGAAATGCGCCGTGCATTCCTCATCCAGACTGTCAAGAATTGAAGGCGCCCCGGCGAATTTGTCCTGATCCACTTTGCAATCGAGCACGCGCAGCGGGTTGCGTTCTATCCGCGATTGACAGTCCTTGCACAGGGAATCCTTCATCGGCAGCAGGAAAGCAAGCAGCTGCTCGCGGTAGGCGGCCCGGCTCGCCGGATTGCCCACGGAGTTGATTTCCACTTTGACGCCTTGAAGTCCCAGCTCGCGGCAAAACTCGTAACCCAGCGACACGACTTCGGCGTCGATCGCCGGGTCCGTCGCTCCGAACGCCTCGATCCCGAATTGGTGGAACTGGCGCTGGCGGCCGGCCTGCGGCTGCTCATAGCGGAACATCGGCCCGATGTAATACAGCTTGCTGACGTCCGGCTCTCCGAACAGCTTATTCTCCACATAAGCTCGAACCACCCCCGCCGTGCCTTCCGGCCGCAGCGTCATGCTCCGGTCCCCCTTGTCCAAGAAGGTGTACATCTCCTTCTCGACGATGTCGGTCGTTTCCCCTACACCGCGCTCAAACAGCGAGGTTTGCTCGAAAATCGGCGTGCGGATCTCACGGTAATTAAAGCGGCGGCAAATATCTCTGGCCGACTCTTCGATAAACTGCCATTTCTCGACGGTGCCCGGCAGCAAATCCTGCGTGCCCTTCGGTTTTTGAAAAGCCATAGCTCATCCTCCATCCTAAATTGCTCATCAAAATAAAAAACTCCCGTTCCTGTTTGATACAAACAGGGACGAGAGACTGGTTTCCAAATCACCCGTGGTGCCACCCACATTCCGAATTCCGCGATTCGCACAGCGTCAGCCGTTATAAAGGCAATACCGCATGCAAAAAAGGGATTCGCTTTAAGCGGTTATCGCCCGCCTACGCCGTACGTCTACTCTGCCGTAGCGGAAGCCTGTTAAGTGCCGCCGCTCACCGCATTTCGCCGCCGGTTCTCGGGGAAGTCTTTCGTTCAATCATCACCGGAATCCTTCCAGCCTGCTTCATAAGCGGATAGCGGCTCCTAAAGAGCGCCTATCGCCTCGAAGACTCGGGATTCCTCTCTGCGGGTGTGGGGTCGAATTACTTTGTCCCGTCATCGAATTGCTATCATACATTTATTTATTTGTTTCAATCCGCGCCCCAAACCATGGGGTGACATCAACTGTTATTTCTTGATTGTATGTAACCACCGCGCTAAAGTCAAGTCTACACGAAAAAAATGTCGGATCAAAGAAAAAAACCTGCCACCAACGGGGTGCAGGTCCAAAGGTATATATTGTATTAAAAAGGGGGTCATGCTGTTATTATAAACAGCTTATGTTAAGGGATCATGAATCTAATATTACAGTTATATTACAGCATGGCTTAAACTATAGGAATATACGCTCCATGGGCGCGCAATTTCTGCACGATCCTGTCATAATCCTCATCTTTTACCGCTGCGCTGAGCACATATTTCCAGCCTTCCGGCCCGTCCCCGGGATCCACGACGTTCCGGGCCGGGTCCATTTCCCGCTCGCCGGCCACCGCCTCGCTGTGCTCTCCGTTCAAAGTGTCGCCAGCCCCCCGGTCACCGAAAGCGAATATCGGAAGCGCGCTTTGGCCGCCCCGCAGCGTTCCGGGAAGCGGCAGTCCAACGGTGCCGCCGGAATTCATCGAGCCATTGGGAACGGGGAGCAGCTGCACCACCAGCTTGTTATCCTCGCCCCTTCTGTCGTCCGTACGCCCCGCCTCTACCTGGTCCGGCGCGTACGAGAGCAGGCTGATCCGCGCCCCCTCCACCTGGTCTTCGGTACGGAAATAAGCCTGGATATGTTTGGTCATGCTTGATCATCTCTCCTTCATCTCGGGTGGTAAGCATCGATCGGCGAACGATTCTTTGCTTGTTATTGCCCGAATCGAGAGAGTTTATGACGAATGCGGCGAATTGCCCGATAAAGCCAAAAACGCAAGGCCAGGAGAGCATTTACTCCTACGCTTGCGTTTTTTAATGTAGAACGGCCTCGGGTGTTGCCGAAGCTTTCCGGTGCCGTTACAGCTATAATGGCTGCGTTCAGCTTCCCGGGCGCGGAAGCCACTCGGCGGACGGCTTAACCTCCCGCGGGATCAACTCGTAGGCTTCCGGTTCCGCCGTACGCGCCAGCATGCGGGCTTCACCAAGGTCTCCCGCCGCCAGCAGCGGAACGCTCCGCCAAGCTTTGGACTTCGTCGATTGACGCATAGGATTGTGGGCTCCTTCAGGACATCGTTGTTGGTACCCTTAATTGTACCCTCGGCAAGCCTCAATTATCCCTTTTTGACAATAGTTCCAACCGCATGGAGGCTAGCTATGAACCTGAACGACCTTATTTGCCCGCAAAGATGCTCTTTTCCACTGGCGTTGCATTAAAACTGACAAGATACATTTTCTAGCCACACCAGTATTCTAACGGTTGCCACAAACATTATTTGTTCCAAAAACGTTGATTTCAAATTGTAACGGTTGCCGTAGCGCTTATTTCACTGAAATCCGGCTCAGTTTGCTTAGATTCAGGCAAATAACGGCACTCACAACCGTTAAAGTTTTGAAAAAGGCTTTTTTCGCAAATTAGCCGTTGCTACAACCGTTAGATTTCCGGCGGGCGCATTATTGGCTTGAAAACATGATCATTTCCCCAGAAAATCCGGATCCCAGGAAATCTGAAATGTATCAGGGCTGCAGGTTGTCTAGATTGAAAGTTAATGCAGGCGCTAGTGGCTCTTTTCATTTGTAATGGACAGGAGAGCCTCTATTTGCTCAAAAAAGGCCGGATACGCGCACATCAATACCGAATAAGGTCTGTGGTGTCCGTTACATTTTGAAGACGGTCGTTTTCATCGAAATAACGGCGCTAGTGTCCGTTAGAATTGGAAACGCTGCCGGAGCGTCAGGTCGTCCTGCAAGCTCCAACAAGCCCCAACAAGCCCGCGCTTAAGCTCCGCCAGGGCTGTCCAAAATCAGCGTGACCGGTCCCCAGTTGACGAGCTCGACGTTCATGTCGGCCCCGAATTTACCGGTTTCCACCGTCAGCCCTTTCTCCCGGAGCATCGCATTAAACCGGTCGTAAAGCGGCTCGGCGGTTTCCGGCCGGGCGGCCGCAGTGAAGCTCGGACGCTTGCCGCTTCGGCAATCGCCGTACAGCGTAAACTGCGACACGGACAAAATGGCTCCGCCGATATCCGTCACGCTAAGGTTCATTTTGCCGGCTTCGTCTTCAAAAATGCGCAAACCGGCGGCTTTTTCGGCCAAATAAGCGGCATCCCGTTCCGTATCCTCATGCGTAACGCCGACCAGCAGCATTAAACCCCGCCCGATGGAGCCGATCGTTTCTCCCCCCACCGTGACGCGGGCTTGCCGGCAGCGCTGAACCACAATTCTCATCGTCTTCACCTTTCCACTCGGCTATTGCATAATCCGGTGCACCGTATACACATCTTTGACCCGCTTGATTTTCTCCACCACGGATTGCAGGTGATCGGTGTTGCGGATCAAAATCGTCATATGCACAAAAACCATTTTATTTTTATCCGAACGGCCGGACACGGCCGAAATGTTCGTTTTGCTTTCCGAAACCGCCTGCAGCACTTCGTTCAGGAAGTTGCGGCGGTCGTGGCCGGTGATCTCGATATCGACGTTGTAATTCGCTTCGATCGCGTTCTCCCATTCCACCTCGATCACGCGGGCCGCTTCTCCCCCATCGGTTCCCGCCGGGATGTTCGGGCAGTCGCTGCGGTGCACGGAAACCCCGCGGCCGCGGGTGATGTATCCGACGATTTCGTCGCCCGGGACCGGATTGCAGCAGCGGGCAAACCGCACCAACAAGTTGTCGATGCCTTTCACGACCACGCCGTTCGTCGGACGATGCTTGCGGTCTTCCGGAGCCTTCACTTCCTTGACCTCGGAGGTCAATTCGATATGGCCCGCGGCCTCCTCCTGCTCCTTGCGCAGCTTTTCGGTCAGCTTGGTGACGATCTGGGAGGCGGTAATGCCGCCAAACCCGATGGCCGACAGCATGTCGTCGATGTCGTTGAAAGCGTACTTCTTGGCCGCCTCGAGCAGCTTCTCGTCCGTCATAAACGAAGGCGGCTCGATCCCGGCGCGTTTCAGTTCGCGTTCGATCGCTTCGCGCCCCTTTTCGACGTTCTCCTCCCGCTTCTCTTTTTTGAACCATTGCTTGATTTTGCTTCGGGCGTGGGAGGACTGGGCGATTTTAAGCCAATCCTGGCTTGGCCCGTAGGAATGCTTCGAGGTCAGAATCTCGACGATATCGCCCGTTTTCAGACGATGGTCGAGCGGTACGATGCGCCCGTTCACCTTGGCGCCGATCGTCCGGTTGCCCACCTCGGTATGAATCCGGTAGGCGAAATCGAGCGGGACGGAGCCGGCCGGCAGCTCGATGACTTCCCCGGACGGCGTAAACACAAACACCAGGTCGGAGAAGAAATCCATTTTGAGCGATTCCACAAATTCGGAGGCGTCCTTCGCCTCATGCTGCAGCTCCAAAATTTCGTTGAAGAACGTAATTTTGTTTACCAGGCCGTTGTCGCCCGATCCCTCTTTATAAGCCCAATGGGCCGCGATCCCGTATTCCGCCGTCCGGTGCATTTCCCAGGTGCGGATCTGCACCTCGGTCGGCTCCCCGTTAGGGCCGACGACCGTCGTGTGCAGCGACTGGTACATATTGGCCTTGGGCATCGCAATGTAATCCTTGAACCGCCCCGGCATCGGTTTCCACAAAGTATGGATTATGCCCAAGGTAGCATAGCAATCCTTGATATTTTCCACGATGATGCGAATGGCCAGCAGATCGTAAATTTCGTTGAACTGCTTGTTTTTCGTCGTCATTTTCTTGTATACGCTGTAAATATGCTTCGGCCGGCCGGACAAATCGGCCTGTACGCCCATTTCCTCCAGCTTTTCGGCGATGCGGGCGATGACGTTTTTGATGTATTCCTCGCGTTCGGCCCGCTTCTTGCGCATTAAGTTCGCGATCCGGTAGTACTGTTGAGGATTGAGATACCGCAGCGCGATATCTTCCATCTCCCATTTGATCGCGGAAATACCCAATCTATTGGCGATTGGGCAAAAAATTTCCAGCGTTTCATAAGCGATCCGCCGCTGGCTCTCCTCCGACTGATATTTCAGCGTCCGCATATTATGCAGACGGTCCGCGAGCTTGATCACGATCACGCGGATGTCCTGAGCCATGGCGATAAACATTTTCCGGTAGTTTTCGTTTTGCTGCTCTTCTTTGGATCTGAATTTGATCCGTTCCAGTTTCGTCAACCCGTCGACAAGCAGGGCGCAATCATTTCCGAATTGTTCCTGTATCTCTTTCAAGGACACGGTAGTGTCCTCTACGACATCATGAAGCAAGGCCGCAATGATCGACAGTGCATCCATCTGCATGTTAACCACGATATCGGCCACCGCAAGGGGGTGAAGAATATACGGCTCTCCGGATTTGCGGACCTGTCCGTGATGGGCCTGCTCCGCAAACTCGTACGCTACCCGTATACGCTGAAGTTCCGGTTCCTTTATATAGGCAGACGCCTTTTCGAGTAATTGCTCTATGCCCATGGAGATCCCGTTCGATTCCTTTCTATATGAAAATATGCTGAAAAAACCCATACAAGAGCATAAATCGCCTTATTTTGATTTCCTATAATTATGACTCTTGCGCCCCCTCTCGTCAACTACCGGCCGTCCGGCGGTTCCAGGCTTTTCCGGCATGGCCGGATACCACACTGCATGTCAAATGGCCGGGCAGGAGATGTTATGGAAAATGACACGTACAAGTAATTTCTTGTTGAAAAATGACGGCAATGTATTTAATCTATTAAGGATAGTTATCCTATGAACGTTTAAATTTAGAGGAGTGGTCCTGGTTGCAACGCGAAATTCAAGTTAACGAAAAAGTTCCTTTCGGCCCCGGCGTTCTGCTGAGCTTGCAGCATTTGTTCGCCATGTTCGGAAGCACCGTGCTCGTCCCGAACCTGTTCGGCGTCGACCCCGGCATGATCCTGCTGATGAACGGCATCGGCACCTTGCTTTATATTTTGATCTGCAAAGGGAAAATCCCCGCTTATCTCGGTTCCAGCTTTGCGTTTATCTCTCCGGTGACCCTGGTCCTTACGAACAATCCGGGGAACGGTTACGCCATGGCGCTCGGCGCTTTTATCGTTACCGGCGTCATTTTCTCCGTCATCGCGCTCCTGGTCAAGTATGCCGGCACCGCGTGGATTGACGTCGTGTTCCCTCCGGCGGCCATGGGCGCCATCGTCGCGTTGATCGGCCTCGAGCTCATTCCGGTGGCGGCGGGCATGGCCGGCTGGATCAACAGCGATCCGGCCAAACCTTGGACCCCCGATCCGACCAGCATCATGCTGTCGCTGATTACGCTGGGCGTAACCGTGCTGGGCGCCGTGCTGTTCCGCGGATTCCCCAAAATCATACATATCCTGATCGGGATCGTCGTCGGTTATGTGCTGGCTTTAGTCCTGAGGCAAGTCGATACCGCCAAGATCGCCGCAGCGAATTGGATTTCGCTGCCGACAATGATCACGCCGCAGTGGAGCCTGCCGGCTATCATCACGATCATCCCTGTGGCGCTCGTCGTTATCGTTGAGCATATCGGACACCTGCTCGTCACAAGCAATATCGTCGGCAGAGACTTGTCCAAGGATCCGGGGCTGCACCGTTCTTTGCTCGGGAACGGCATTTCGACCATCCTGTCCGGTTTCGTAGGCTCCACGCCAAACACGACGTACGGCGAAAATATCGGCGTGATGGCGCTCACCAAAGTATATTCCGTGTTCGTCATCGGCGGAGCGGCCATCTTTGCCATCCTGCTCTCCTTCTCCGGCAAATTTTCGGCGATCGTCGCCTGCATTCCGGGACCGGTCATGGGTGGCGTTTCGCTCCTGCTGTTCGGCGTCATCGCCGCCTCCGGCCTGCGGATTTTCGTCGAGCAAAAGGTCGATTTCTCCAAGCCTACCAATATGCTGCTGGCCACGGTCGTGCTCGTCATCGGCCTCAGCGGAACAAAGCTGACGATGGGCAACGTCGAACTGAAAGGAATGGCTCTGGCCACGATCGTCGGCGTTCTGCTCAGCTTGTTCTTCAAGCTGATTCAGGTGCTGGGGTGGTCGAACGAGAAGGAAGAAGCCGCGCATAAAGCGGACTAAACGCACCGGCGGTTTAGTTTCATTGCCGCCGGAAATAGCGGTAAAAAATGCCGCTAAGGGCGACGACCATGCAAATCTCCGGATAATAAGCACATAAAGTGCCGCTATTGTAAAGAGACCGGCGGTTGGCCTTCGAAGCAGTTGGCTTGTAAAGACCGTTTTCAAGGTCGATTCAAGGTCTGGCCCTTGCCCTTGGCCCTTGTTACCGCCAAATTTAATAAAAGACCGAGCCAGGAACAAATCCCGCTCGGCCTTTTTTTCATTTTAGTAAGTTACAAGGGAAAATACTTCGATGCCCGGCAATTTGGCCCGGCCGTTCAATTCGCTAAGCTCGATCAGAAACGCGGTGCCCGCCACGTTGCCGCCCAGCTCGCGAACAAGACTTACGGAAGTTGAAATCGTTCCTCCCGTCGCCAACAGGTCGTCGGCGATCAGCACGTTTTGGCCGGGTTTCACCGCGTCGCTGTGCATCGCCAGCCGGTCCTTCCCGTACTCCAGATCGTATTCCACCTCAATCGTCTTGTAAGGAAGCTTGCCGCTTTTGCGGATCGGCACGAAGCCGACGCCAAGCGAATACGCCAGCGGCGCCCCCACGACGAAACCGCGCGCTTCAGGGCCGGCGATCAGGTCGATCTTCAGGCCGGAAACGAGCTTTTTCAAATCGTCGATGGCCTGCTTGTATTTAGCCCCGTCGTTAAGCAAGGTCGTAATATCTTTGAAGCTGATCCCGGGCTGGGGAAAATCTGGAATCACCCGGATGTAATCTTTATAATCCAATCCAATCTCCTCCTACGTAACTACGTAATATGCAGTGCTTTGATTATTTTTTAGATATCAGGGAGCACAAGCTTATAGGCCCCGCCCTTTCTGATACCGCAAGATAAACCGTTCTAAAACTAGATTAAGTTGATCTATGAAGCCCCTTTAATCCGGGTTAACATCCATTTGGTAATTTCCGGAACACGGGCATGAAGCAGCATCTGCTCCATTTCGGCGAGCAGCCCGAGCTCCCGGTAACGGCTTGAGGTTTCCAGCGGCCGCTTGGAAGGAGAAGGGTTGACGGCGATGGAGCCCGCCGCTCTGGAAATAAAACCCAGTTCCTCGAACACGCCCAGCGTTAGCTCCAGCATCCGCCTCGACCAGCCGGTCCGTTTCAACAGCGCCGCCACTATTTCTTCTTCGCGCAGGGCCGCCCCGCCAAGCCTAAGCAGCAGGCCGTACACCTGCTTGAAATGATCGCGGGACGGTGTTTCGATTCTTTCCTGCGGCGAGCGCTGCGGATGCAGCAGATAAATTCTTTCCAACGACACAAACGCAGCCATCATCCGGCTCCAGCCTTCCGAGGCATCCGGCAGCTCAAGCACAAACAGCGTCGTAACGCGGCTTGCGCCGACCGATTCCGCCAAAGCGTTGCCCGGCAGTACGCCATCGTCCTTATCATATACCCAAACCGAGGTATCCTTCAAATCGCCTAGCTGAAACAATTGAGGACCCGAGCCAGCCGCGATCACGGCGGGGATGTCCCGTTCATACGCCGGCAGGTGAACGAGCGTGCTCTTAAGCTGCTCCAACTGCATAGCCGGATTCCGCGAACCGCGGTAGTCGAACACCTGAAGATGGGAAACCGCAAGATCCTGAATCATCAGCTGCGGTTTGCGCGAGCCGTTCCATTCGTTAATTCCGGCTTCGCACACCATGTCCAAAACCGCCTCTTCCGCCAGCAGGGGCGCAAGCTCTCCTTTGCCGAAGGCTACGGCCTCCACGGTCACTCCGTTTTGCCCGACAACCAGCTTCAAATGCTTACCGTCTTTGCCCATTTGCCGGCATTCCACCAGCTTTACGCCGCGGATCAGCAGGCGCGGACACGTATTGGCCATCCCGAACGGAGCCAAGCTTTCCAGTTCCTCGATGGACGATAACGTGATTTCCTTAAGCGAACATTCCAAATCGGTCGTGATCACGGGTACAAAATGCTCCGGCCGGAGCTTGCCGGCGGCGAAAGCATTGAGACGACGCGAAAATTCGGCCAGGTTGCCGCGCCCCAGCGACATGCCGGCCGCCGACGGATGGCCGCCGAAATGGTCGAGCAAATCGGCGCAATCGGTTAACGCCTCGTAGATGTCGAAGCCGGGAATGGAGCGGGCGGAGCCTTTGCATTCGCCGGTTTCCGGATTAATCCCGAGCACGATCGTCGGACGGTAGTACCGCTCCAACAGCTTTGAGGCTACGATGCCGACGACCCCGGCATTCCAGCCCTCTCCGGCCACAACGATGATATTCGGCAAACCTGCGTCACCGGTCTGCTCCTCGAGCTGCAGCAGCGCCTCCTGCACCATGCTTTCCACCAGCATCTGCCGTTCCTTGTTGAGCACATCAAGCTCCTCGGCAATCGTTTCGGCCTCGTCCGCGTTTTCGGCGGTCAGCAAAGCGACCGCCCGGTCCGCGTGGCTCATGCGCCCGCTGGCGTTGATGCGCGGGGCCAGCCCGAATGCGACCGCCGTCGAGGTCACTTCGCCCTTGGACCAGCCGGCCGTTCCGAGCAAAGCGGTCATTCCCGGAAAAGCCGATCGCGACATCGCGGCGAGCCCGGCACGGACCAGCATGCGGTTTTCTCCGACCAGCGGCATCAAATCGGCGATCGTTCCAAGCGCTACCAGCTCCGTCCAGCACTCCGGGATGTCATCCCCAAGCAGCGCTTTAGCCAGCTTGAAAGCGACGCCGACACCGGCCAATCCCTTAAACGGATAAGGACAAAAGGGGAGCTTCGGGTTAATTAAGGCGTAGGCTTCCGGAAGCACTGCCGGCGGTTCGTGATGGTCCGTTACGATTACGTCCATGCCCGCCTCGCGGGCATAAGCGATCTGTTCCACCGCGCTGATGCCGGTATCCACGGTAACGACCAGCGTAACCCCCTTCTGCCTAGCCTGCTCCAGAACCGGAATATGTAAACCGTAACCTTCCTTGGTGCGATGCGGGATATAGTATTCGTATGTAGCGCCCAGCTTGCGCATCAAACAAATCATCAGCGTCGTCGAGGATACCCCGTCGGCGTCGTAATCTCCGTACACAAGGATCCGCTCCCCGTTTTCCACGGCCCGGCGAATTCTCGGAACGGCTTCCTTCATGCCGCTAAGCTGCATCGGATCATGTTGATCGGCGACCGTTCCTTTCAAAAAAAGCTCCGCCTCTTCCGGCTTCGCCATCCCCCGCGTAACCAGCAGCGAGGCGACAAGCGGAGAGAGGTTAAGCCGATCGGCGAGCAAACGGACGGCTTCTTCGTCGGCGGGAAGCGGGTCCCAGCGGTACTTAGGATGAAGCATGGGCTGCACCTTCTTTCAATAGGTAGTTCAAAAAGTCATCTTTTGATCACGAAGCAGGTCAAGAAGTGAACTCGACGTCGAATCTTGAATTCAGCCGGGCCTTCCGTTGCTCACGTAGGATCATCCTACGCTCCGCTACTCAGTCCCTAGCTTCATCCAACCTTCTCGGTGCTGAAAACCTGCCTTTTTGAACTTCATTAATGTCTTTTACGCAGGGCCAAATGTCATTGCAGTAAATTCGGCAAATCGCTGCCGTTTTCCTCCGCGTTGCTCTTATAAGGATAGCCGGCGTCGTAAGGCGCCACTTGAATCCGTACTTCGCTGACGTGGGAAAACCGGTTGAGCAGCAGCATTTTGGCGCGATTGGCGATGTCGTTGGCTTCCATAACCGTGATCCGCGGATTCACGCTGATTTTCGCGTCCACGATAACGTAATGTCCATTCTCCTGCGCTTTCAGTTCATCGACGGCAATAACGCCGTGGACCCGCTGGACCGTCTCGATAAAAGAAGTGGCGTCTTCCTCTTGCATGGCGGAAACCAGCCGGCCGTAAAGGGACTCCCTGATCAGGCGGTACGCTCTCCAAAAAACGAGGCAAGCGATAAAAAAGGCGGCCAAAGGATCAAGATAAAGCAATTCAGAAACCCCCATCGCCTGCCCTGCCACCGCGCCAAAAACACCGATGAATGCAGCTACGGAAGAATAAAGAGAGTAACGGTGCGTTGCGATCAGCGATTGCGCGGTTTTGGGATCCTCTTTCCGGGACTGGCGAAACCGGAATTGGAACACCGCTTCCTTCAGCGCAAATGAAACGACGACGGCGACTCCGGCCATCACTTCCGGAGGCTTGAGCTCGTCTCTGGCGATATTCGATACGGCGGCAATCATCATCTGCAGTCCGCCCATAAGCAGGAACACGGCAAAAAAGATCGCAAGAAGCGGCTCAGTCCCTTCTCTCCCGACATATGCCGCGTGCAGCGCTCTCCGCTTCCGTAAACCGGGCCACTCTACTTTTGCGGCGATTTCGGCCGCGGCATCCGAAGCGGAGTGCAAAGCGGCCGCCAGCAGCGCCCGGCTGTCGAACCATAGCCCCACCATCCCTTTAAAGACGGCAAGCGCTGCATGGCTTACGATGCTAAGCCAAGCGGCGGAATCGGAAAAGGCAGCATGTTCGCGTTTCATAATGACCTCCTAAAACCATGTAAAAACTGATGAAGAATAGTAGAGCCGCGTCTTTAGTCGACGCGGCTCTTTCTTGAACCAACCGATGGCTAGATATCTTCAAAAAGCCGCTTAGGATGCTTTAGCCGGTTTATTCTTTTGCTTACCTTTAAAGACAAACCAGAGCGGGCTGGCGATAAAGATCGAAGAATAAGCCCCGAACAGCAGGCCGATCACCATGGCGAGCGAGAACATCTTGATCGACTCGCCGCCCAGCAGGAACAGGAAGAAGGCGGCCACAAACACCGTAAGCGCGGTGTATAGGGAACGCATAATCGTCTGCGCCACGCTGTGGTTGACCAAATCGACGAGGTCCTGACGCGTTTTGAGCTTGGAAAAACGCAGGTTCTCGCGAATCCGGTCGAAGATAACGATCGTATCGTTGATCGAATAACCGATGATCGTCAATACCGCGACGATAAAGGTCAGGTCGACCTCCAAGCGGAAAATGGAGAAAACCGCGATGACCATAAACGCATCGTGCAGCAAGGCGACGATCGCAGCCAGGGCAAACCGCCATTCAAAACGGATGCTGACGTAAATGATGATCCCTATACAGGAAATCAGCACGGCATAAATCGCGTTGCGGGCCAGTTCCCGGGCCATTTCCGGATCGACCGTGTTGACTTCGAACGAGGCTTTGTCGTCCAGCTTCGAGATTTCGCTTTTCAACTGCGCATCGTTATCTTCACTAAGCACTTGCGTGAAGCGGATATTCATCCGGTCTTCGCCCGGGCTGACCGTCGTGCCTTCCGCAATGCCGAGCTTGTCCAAGATCGGCTTCACTTGCTCCGCCGTCAGCGGTTTCGTAAGCGAGATGTCCACATTGGAGCCCGCTTTAAAATCGACGCTGTAATTCAAGCCGAAAACCGAGAGGCAGATGAGGCCGGCGATCGTCAGGACGATCGACAAAATATAAAAGTACTTGCTGAGATGCACATAGTCCAGGTTTTTATTAAAGCGCACGAATATCACGCTCCTTTACGCCGAAATATTTCGGTTTCGACAGCTTGCCCGCCTTAAGCAGCAGATTCAGCAGGAAGCGGGAGAGATACACATTCGTAGCGATGCTGAGCACGATTTCCACGATCAGCACGAGCGCAAAGCCTTTTACCGCGCCGGTGCCGAACCAGTACATTACCGCCGCAACGATAATGGTCGTAATATTCGAATCGAGAACCGTGCGCAGGGAATGTTTGTCGCCTGCTTTTACGGCGGACATGATGCTCTTGCCGGTACGTATTTCTTCATGAATCCGTTCATTGGTAATGATATTGGCGTCGACCGCCATCCCGACCCCGAGAATCAAAGCCGCGATCCCCGGCAGGGTAAGCGTAAAGTCCGCCCACACGAACACCAGAATAAGCAGCCATGTATGAATGATAAGCGTAAGGGAAGCGATTAGCCCGGGAACCCGGTACATACCGATCATAAACAGCAAAATGAACGCCGAAGCGATCAGTCCGGCTTCAATCGTCTGTTGCAGCGATTGCATGCCCAGCGTAGCGCCTACGCTTTGCGAGTATTTCTCGGTCAATTTCAGCGGCAAGGCGCCAAGATTGATCTGGTCGCGCAGCTCCTTGGCTTCGTTCAAATCTCCGCCAACGCTGATTTGCGCCGATCCGTCGGTCAGCACCGCCCGTACCACGGGAGCCGAGATCAGTTGGTCGTTCATGTAAATCGCCAGCGGTTTTCCAAGCAAACGTTTGGTAACTTCCGCGAACTTTTCTTTATCTTTCACTTTGATGCTGACAACCGGTTCGTTCATCTGGGTATATTCCAGTTTTGCCCCGTTCTCGACAAAATCCGTACCCACCATTTCGATTTTGTTGTACTCGTCAGGGTTCTTCTCCGTACCGTCCTTGCTTCGGAATGTAAGGGAGGCAGGCTCTTTCATCGTTTTGCGCACCGTGGCCTCGTCGGTGACGCCGGCCAGCTTCAAGCGAATCCGGTTGGTGCCTTCGGTCGTAACTTCCGGTTCGCTTGTCCCCAGTTTGTTCGCCCGGTCCTCCAGGCTTTGCGCCGTCTTGAGGAGGGATTCCCTCGTCACCGCTCCTCCGCCTTCCAAAGGCGATGCTTCATACAAAATTTCAAAGCCGCCTTTCAAATCCAGGCCGAGACGTACGTTTTTCAACAGGTCGGGGCTTGTCCATCCCATAATCCCGAGCGAGACAACCACGACGGTTATGAATGCGATGATTCTTTTCATTCCGTACTTCGTTCCCCTTTCAAATTCTCAATATTCCTATTATAGCGATGCAGAAAAAGCGAGTCAATTTATCAAAATTTGCCGACAAAAAAGACCCCGGCCTCATATAAGACGGGATCCACGATATGCGGAAATCGTCATATAATTCATAAATTGGGTCACTTTTAAGGAAAGTATATCATTGACAAGTTGATGCATTGGCGGAATGCCTTCCTTTTCATATTTTTGACTCACGCATTCCCAAATCTCAGGGCCGGTTACGTGTTCGTAACCGATCAATCTGAATTCCTCCGCTTTGCTGCGGCAAAGGCTTTCGATCGCCTCGTTCAATTCTTGTTCCGTCAATCCCTCTTCAGCCACGATTTTCTGCCTCCTTCAACCCCCGTCTTAATACATTCTACCCCAATTTCCCGATTCCTGCTTCTACTGACTTTTTCCAATTTTAGAAGCCTCCAAAAAGACAAGTCATGAACTTGTACAGGTAAGACATATTCATAGAATAACCCCAAGAAAAAACGATCGATAAAGCTATTTTCCGGGAGAGAGGGAAGCACTTTGAGCAAACAAACCTTCATCCAAGGAACGATGATTTTGCTGGTGGCGGGCATCGTCAACCGGCTCCTTGGTTTCATTCCGCGCATTATGCTGCCCCGCGTGATCGGGGCGGAAGGGGTAGGTCTTTATCAGCTTGGATATCCTTTCTTCCTCGTGATCGTAACGATCATTACCGGAGGTATTCCTTTAGCCGTCGCCAAGCTGGTGGCCGAAGCCGAGTCCTCGGGGAATCCGGGGCGTTCCCGCGCTATTTTGCGGACGAGCCTGGTATTTACGACGGCGGCGGGCTTCCTGTTCACCTTTTTATGCTTGTTCGGGGCGCCCTGGGTAAGCCGCTATATCCTTACGGATGCCCGCGTTTACCATACATTTGTGGCGATGAGCCCGATGATTGTCGTCGTCGCCGTTTCCTCCGTATTTCGCGGTTATTTTCAGGGCAAGCAGGACATGATCCCGTCGGCCGTCTCCTCGATTTTGGAGACGGTAGCCCGTATCGTTTGCACGCTGTGGTTTGCGTATTTGCTGCTGCCGATGGGGATGGCGTACGCCGCGGCGGGGGCAATGCTGGGCGTCGTTGCCGGGGAAATCGTCGGGCTTGGCGTGTTGTTATGGCAATACCGCCAGCTGCAGCGGCGGGAGCGGCTGGAAGCCGCGGTCCAAGAAACATCGGTCAAGCCGGCCACGGAAAAACAGCCTTTGATCGGTAAATGGCTTCGCCCGATTTTGCGTATTGCGATTCCGGTAACCGGCGGCAAGCTCGTCGGCTCGCTGTCCTACTTGCTGGAATCCATCACGACGGCGCGAAGCCTGGCGATGGCCGGAATCAGCGTCGCCGTGGCCACCTCCCAATACGGGGCGCTGCAGGGCATGGTCATTCCGCTGCTGCTGCTGCCCGGCGCGCTGACGTCTTCGCTGGCCGTCTCGCTCGTTCCTTCGCTGGCCGAAGCCCAGGCTCGCGGGGATATGCGGTCGATCCAGCTGCGGCTGCATCAATCGCTGCGGCTTGCGCTGGTCACCGGCGCCCCGTTTGCCGCGGTCATGTTCGTGATGGCCGAACCGCTCTGTCTGATCATCTACAACAACGCCGAAATCGCCGGCATGCTGAAGGCGATGGCTCCGTTTGCGCTTTTCCTCTATGCCCAGGCGCCGCTGCAGGCGACGCTTCAAGCCCTAGACAAGCCGGGGCGGGCCCTGGTCAATACCCTGATCGGAGCCGTCATCAAAATATCGCTGATCTTTTATCTCGCATCCAATCCGTCTCTGGGCATTTACGGGGCCGTCATCGCCATCGTTGTCAACTTTATCGTCGTGACGCTCCTGCACGGTTACAGCGTCGCCCGCTTTCTCCGCTATTCGCTGCCTTATCTGGATTTCGCCAAGGTATGCGCCGCTATGGTCATTATGGCGGCCGCCGCCCAATACGCGATGAACCGTCTGCCGTTTGGTTCCGTTCTGGAAATCCAATTTATCGCCGCGGCTACGGCCTCCGGAATCCTGTATCTTGCGCTTGCCGGCGTCATGGGCCTGTTCGACGTGCATGACCTTAAGCGGCTGCCGTTTCTCGGCAAGTGGTTCCGCCGCTGATACGTTGCAAGGCTATTCAAGTCTCATCCATGGGGTTGATATACAATTTGCCATTATGATCCATACTGCAGAAGAACACCTGTTTAAAATCGTTCAGCCCCTTGGACTGAATTTGATTTTTCAGCCAAAATCTGGTTTTCCCGATCTTTTGCAAATTTTCTTCGTTCACTTTCCCGTCCATAATCAGCGGCAGCGGCAGCTCTTCGTATTTGATTTTGGAGGCAATGGACGCGTTCTCCTTGTTTTTGCGCCCGCCGCTGTTGCCGCTATTGCCGGTTTTGCCGGACTTGTCCTTGGGGAATACGCTCAGTTGTCCGCTCGTTTCCAGAACGGCGAACTCCACGTCGGCCACACTGTCGACTTTTTTGGAACGCAGCTGCATGAGCAGATCGTCCAAATTGTAACGCTGCTTCCTCATTTCCTCGCGGTTGATTTTGCCGTTATGAATGATGACGCTCGGCTTGCCGTCAAACCATAATCTCAGCTTGCGGAAGCGAAGCGACAGCATGGCTATGCCGATTTGAATGATCACGAGCGTGAACATGGGAATCAATCCTTCATACAGCGGTTTTTTGACATCTTCCAAGGCAAATACGGCGATTTCCGCAATCATGATCGAGATGACCAGATCAAAAATCGACAGTTCGCCTATCTCTCTTTTACCCATGATCCGCATCACCACAAACACGACAATATACATCAGAACGGTTCTAAAAACATGGGCGAGCATATGATCGACCACGGCAGCAATCCCTCCTCATGAAAAGGTCGAACAGAACATAGTACTGGTATTCTGACCGTCGCTTATCCATTCCATGCGGTAAATATCGGATTAAAAAGCGGGTTTCTTGCAAGGATCTTCCTTATAGGCAGTTCAAAAAATCCGCTTTTGATCACCACTCAAAAAAATCGGCGCCGCGGTAATAACTGCATGGGCTTGACCATAAAATGGTGGTAATAAGAGGACAGGAGGATGACCTTATGCACTTCATCCGCAATTTATTCGGGTTTCGGATTTCGCAGCCTACCGTTTCGGGACTTTGGTACGCTTTTTTATGGATGATGATCGGCGCCCTGATATTGTCGCTGTTATTGCAGGGGGAGATGCTGGAGGAGCCCGAGCTTGCGCTGTACACCTATCTCGTTCACGGCATCGCCGTTTTGTTCGGCGGCATCGTCTCCGGCAAAAGGGCGAAGCAGAGAGGCTGGTACCAGGGTGGTCTGACCGGTCTGCTGTACGTGGTGCTGCTGTTGCTCATCAGCTTTCTCGCGCTCGACACATCGCTGACGCTGCGCGATTGCATTCTGCTGGCGCCGGGGCTTGTCATCGGGGCTTTTGGAGGAATGATCGGGGTGAATTTAAACCGGAAGTGAATGAAAAAAAGGGCCTAAGCCGAAAAATGGCTTGGACCCTTTTTTGTGCGATTATTTGCCGTCAGCCCCCGAATTGATACTATGGCTGATGGCGCTGCGGTCGAACGTCAGCTTGGTGACGTCGTTCACGCGAAGGACGACCGTATCGTCCGTCATCTCCATAATCGTACCGTGCAGGCCGCCGATCGTCACGATCTTGTCGCCTTTTTTCAGCGAATTCAGCATGGTGTTGCGCTGCTGCTGCTTTTTCTTCTGAGGACGGATCAGCAAAAAGTAAAATACGGCGATCATGATAACGAACGGAATGATCATCTGGATCAGGGAGCCTGTGCCTCCGGCTCCGCCGGCTCCTCCTGCTGCTGCAAAATGAAACATGCGTGTTCCCCCCTTTCACACTGCAAAACTACTGCGGACGCTTAAAATCCCTTGTCGTTGCCAAACAAACCGTACTTTTCAAAAAACTCATCCCGGAAACTAAGCAACCTGTCTTCCATAATAGCTTGGCGGACATTTTTCATGAGGGTGATCAGGAAATGCAGGTTATGGTATGTAGTTAGCCGAAGCCCGAACGTTTCGTCCGCTTTGATCAAATGGCGAAGATAAGCCCTGGAATAATTTCGGCACGTGTAGCAATCGCATTCGGGGTCAAGCGGTCCGAAATCATTGGCATACTGGGCATTTCGCACCACCAGTCTGCCTTGGCTGGTCATCGTCGTGCCATTGCGGGCGATGCGGGTCGGCAGGACGCAGTCAAACATATCGACGCCGCGAATCGCGCCTTCGATCAACGCATCAGGCGAACCGACGCCCATCAAATACCGCGGTTTGTCCGCAGGAAGAAGGGGCACGGTATATTCCAGCACCTCATACATTAATTGCTTGGGCTCGCCTACACTTAGTCCACCAATAGCATACCCCGGAAAATCCAGGGAAGTCAAATCCCGCGCGCTTTGTTTGCGCAAATCTTCGTGCATGCCGCCCTGCACGATGGCAAACAGGCCTTGATCGTGCGGACGGGAGTGGCTTTTGAGACAGCGCTCGGCCCATCTCGAAGTACGTTCCGTCGAACTTTTCACGTAATCGTATTCCGCCGGGTAAGGGGGGCACTCGTCAAAGGCCATCATGATATCCGATCCGAGCGCGTTTTGGATTTCCATGGCGACTTCGGGGGACAAGAACAGCTTGTCGCCGTTTAAATGGGAGCGGAAATGCACGCCTTCTTCCGTGATTTTGCGCATTTCGGCCAGCGAAAACACCTGAAAGCCTCCGCTGTCGGTCAGAATCGCCCGGTCCCAATTCATGAACTTGTGCAGTCCGCCCGCTTCGCGGATAATCTCGTGGCCCGGCCGCAAAAAGAGATGGTACGTATTGCTGAGAATAATCCGCGCATCCATCTCCTTCAATTCCTCGGGACTCATCGTTTTAACCGTGGCTTGGGTGCCGACCGGCATAAATGTCGGAGTGTCGAACGTTCCGTGCGGCGTATGCACGCGGCCTAGTCTTGCTCCGGACTGCTTGCAGGTTTTAATATGCTCATACGTGATTGCTGGTGCCACTCTAATCAACCGTCCTCTTCATTCTTAATAAATAAACATGGCGTCGCCAAAGCTGAAAAAGCGGTATTTCATCGCGATCGCTTCTTTGTAGGCGGCCATAATATGGTCCCGGCCGGCCAGCGCGCTGACCAGCATGACGAGTGTCGATTTTGGAAGATGGAAATTCGTCAGCATAGCATCCACCAGCCCGAATTCATAACCCGGGTAAATGAAAATCCCGGTCCATCCGCTGCTGCGGACAATCGGACCGCCTTTGCATGCTTGAGCGACCGTCTCCAGCGTGCGCGCGGACGTCGTTCCGACGGCGATGACTCTGCCGCCTTTGGCTTTAGTTTGGTTGATAATATCGGCCGTCTCCTGAGGCAGCACGTAATATTCCTCGTGCATGACATGATCCTCGACCCGCTCCACCGCCATCGGGCGGAATGTGCCGAGACCGACATGCAGCGTCACAAACGCGATGTTAACCCCTTTGGCCCGTACCTGCTCCAATAGCTCCTCGGTAAAATGAAGCCCGGCCGTAGGTGCCGCCGCCGAGCCTTCATGTTTGGAATACACGGTTTGATACCGCTCGCGGTCGTCCAATTTTTCTTTGATATAAGGGGGCAGCGGCATTTGGCCCAAACGATCCAAAATTTCGTTGAAAATACCCTTGTAAGAAAAACGCAGCACTCGCTCGCCCATGTCCGCTTCCGATTCCACCGTCGCCCGCAGCTCGTCGCCAAAAACGATCACCGCGCCTGTCTTCAGCTTTTTCCCGGGCTTGACCAAGGCTTCCCAGCGGTCTTCCCCAAGGTTCTTCAGCAGCAGTACTTCCGCTTTGGCGCCGGTATCCTGCTTGACCCCGAACAACCGGGCCGGGATGACGCGGGTATCGTTCAGCACAAGCGTATCGCCGGGATGAAGATAATCCAAAATATCGGGAAAAACATGATGGCGAATTTCCCCGGTTTCCTTATTCAATGTCAAGAGTCGCGAAGCGCTTCGCTCCGGAAGCGGAGTTTGGGCAATCAGCTCCTCCGGGAGTTCGAAGTCGTACATATCCACATTCATAGTTCTGATCATTCCTTAACGATAGTTACATTTTGGTAGTAGTGTTGCAATATTTTCCGGTAATCATACCCGGCGTCGGCCAATCCTTTGGCTCCCCATTGGGATAATCCGAGCCCGTGGCCGTTTCCGCGGCCGACAAACAGAAAGGCGCTGCTCTTGTCAATAACCCGGGCCGTTTGATCCGCGCCCAGCACCACCATATTTCCGCCGCTTAAGGTCGTTTTTCCGGAAGCCGATAAAATCGTAGCATCCGAAGCTGCCGTACCGGCTGCGCCTTCGGCACCTTGAACAGTATACCTTCCGGTAGGCACAATTTCAAACAAGGTGCTCGGCAGGCCGTTTAATGCGGATCTGAACGAATCCGGGTATTTGACGTCCAAAATTTGGCCATTCGCCTTGATTTGCGTCACCCTTCCGGACGGTCCTCTTTGCGCAACCTCCAGACTCGTAATCGGCGCCGGCGCCGCGGTCGACGTTTTGCCTTTGAGCGATTTTAACAGCTGATCGGAGGTGTAAGGCCCCCGAATCCAGGCATAAGCGGTGGACTCCGCCACCTTGCTGAGCACGATGGCCTTATCTCCCGGGTTTAGTTTCGCTACCGGGTTGACGTCGGATTGAATCAGGGGAAGCGGACGTACGTTCACATTGTTTGCCGTCACGGTCATTAGCGGCAGCCCGGCCGCGTTCGTTTCCGCAAGCTTGGCGTTGTCTTCCCGGACATACCCGGTTTTGCCGTTGTCGAGCAGAACCTGGTACCACGTTTTTAATGAAGCCTGGGCCGATTCGTCGCCTTCGCTCGGGACGCTGGCGTAAATCGGATTGACGTTGCTCCACACTTCCGCGGAATCTGCGGTGACGCCGCCGCTGTTGGACGAGAACAGGCCCTCAATCACTTTGCCGCTTACCTTCAGCACTTCGCCGGCGGTGCTTTCGACCGCCTTCACGACGCTGTCCGCCTCCTGATCTACACCATTGTAGACTTGGCTTAATGTTGTATCCACCAAGCCCGCAACCTTATACTTGTTCAATTGCGCGTTATACAGCGCGTAGCTGCGGGCGGCGACAGCCTGCGCCTTAAGCGCCTCCTGCGGCCATGAAGGCGGTACTTCGGCGGATACGACCGAATATAAATATTGCTCGAGCGGCAGCACGTTGACCAGCGCCAACTGCCCGTTCACTTTACTGATTTCAAAATCGCCCCGGTACCTGCGTTCGGAACGCTCGACGACCTTTATGGCCGAGCTGTCTTTATTGTCACGGACCATCAGCTTGGCCCCTTCTCCGTACAGTTCGTAATGTGCGGCCCCATTCGGGGCGCCCAAAGCGAGTGAAACATCATTATGCAGCAGAAGGGCTGGCGTTGCCGAATCCACAGGGGTTAAAAACAGCTGCGGCGCGGTTAGGGCCAATTCGGCCTGCAATGCCGCTTGTTCGGCCACGCTGGACATCCCCCCGACCCACACCGCATACTTTTGCGGGCCGATCATGGCCACAAACGCCTCGACGTCCTGCCCGCTCAACGTTTTGGCTAGCGATTCGGCTTCATTCCGTGAACCGAAAAGGCCGGCCGATATGTAATAAGGTCCCCGTACGCTTGGCTTTTGGCCCAGGAGCTGGCCGGACAAGGCTTGGCTGACCCGGCCGGCAGCTGTCAGAGCCTCGGCCGCGCTGGCGTACGGGCCGGTATAAATCCGGTAAACCGTGCCGGCCGGCCGATCGACCGCGTAGGCCACCGGTTTGTCGGCGGTACCCTGCAATTTTTTGACCGCAGCGGCGACCGTTCCCCAGTCAGTGCTTTCCAGCGCCTTCACTTTAAAGCCGCTGACGCTAAATCGGGAGGTTTCGGCTGCGGCCATTTCCAGCCAAGGCGCGAACTCCCCGCCGGCCATGATGCCCGCTTCCGCAGCCGCTTCCGTCTTCAGCGTTACCGCCGGCACGGTCGACTTGTACGTGCTGCCAAGATCCAGGTACATAGCTATGCGAATTTGTTCGGAAGCTGCGGCGCCGGCAACCCCCGGGAATTGGACCGCTGCAGTTAACAGCAAAGCGGCCGCGATTCCTTTTCCCCATTTGCTGAATGTCATTGCCCGTCTCGTCCCTTTCAAAGCCGCTCCTCCTCTCTATGATGTAATGTTACCCGAATGCTAGCGAATTTCCCCTACTAAGGGCTTTCCGGCATGGGCAGCCCCAAATGCTGGTAAGCTGCGGGGGTCACCATACGGCCGCGCGGGGTTCGCTGCAAAAATCCGATCTGCAGCAAATATGGCTCGTACACGTCTTCGATCGTTTGGCTTTCTTCGCCAATCGTTGCCGCAATCGTATCGAGTCCGACCGGACCTCCCCGGAAGCTCGTAATCATCGCCCGCAGCATCTTGTGATCGATAAGATCGAGTCCCATCGGATCGACCTGCAGCATCTTTAGCGCCTCCTTGGCGATGTCCGTCGTGATCATCCCGTCGCCCCGCACCTGCGCGTAATCCCGGACGCGTCTTAACAGCCGGTTCGCAATCCGCGGCGTCCCTCGCGATCTTAAAGCAATCTCCTCGGCGGCGTCGCCGACCATTTCGATGCCGAAAATATCGGCTCCCCGGGATACGATGAAGCTAAGCTCGTCGATCGTATAGAACTCGAGGCGGCTGACGACGCCGAAGCGGTCGCGCAGCGGCGCCGACAACAGGCCTGCCCGGGTGGTCGCCCCCACCAGCGTAAACGGCGGCAAATCGAGCCGGACCGAGCGGGCGCTTGGCCCTTTCCCGATCATGATGTCCAGCGCGAAATCCTCCATCGCCGGATACAGCACTTCTTCAACCGTGCGGTGCAGGCGGTGAATTTCGTCGATGAACAGCACATCGCCTTCCTGCAGATTCGTCAGCAGGGCGGCCAAATCGCCGGGCCGTTCAATCGCCGGGCCCGACGTTGTGCGGATGTTGACGCCAAGCTCGTTGGCGATGATGTTCGCCAGCGTCGTTTTGCCCAGTCCCGGCGGCCCGTAAAGCAAAACATGGTCCAGCGCTTCATTGCGCATTTTCGCCGCTTCGATGTAGATTTTTAAATTTTCCTTGATTTGGCTTTGTCCGATATATTCCGCCAAGTAGCGGGGACGGAGGCTCAGCTCGACGGCCTGATCCTCCATCATCAAATTCGCCGATATGATCCGGTCTTCCATCATTGCGCGTTCGCTCTCCTTCCAGTCCTTCTCTCATCAGCCGGCATACAGCAGCTTGAGCGCCTTTTTCATTACCGAATCCACCGCTTCATCCGGGGCGACATCCTCCTTCATGCGATGCCACACCTTGTCCAATTCGGCATCCGTGTATCCGAGCGCCTTCAGCCCTTCCCGGGCTTCCGGCCAGCCGGGATAAGCGGATTCGGCCGCAGGGAGAGCCTCGGACGGATCATCAAATAAAGAGGGGCCGCCCATCCCTTCGAGCTTGTCTTTCAGGTCCAAAATCATACGCTGTGCCGTTTTTTTGCCGATGCCCGGAAGTTTGGTCAGAAAGCCGATATTCTCCTGGTGAATCGCGGCCACCACATGGTCGGGACTGCCCCCGCTCAAAATGCCCAGCGCCACGCGCGGCCCGATGCCGGACACCTCGATCAGCTTGCGGAACAGCCTCTGCTCTTCGCGGGTGGGAAAGCCGAACAGCAAAATCGCGTCTTCACGGACATGATGATGCGTATAGATCGTCACCGTCTCTTGTCCTTTCGCGGCAAACGCATACGGGTTCGGGCAAAACACCTGATAACCTACGCCCTGCACGTCGAGTACAACATATTCCGTTTCCAAATGGGCCACCTGGCCCCGCAAAAAATCGATCATGAACGCAATACCTCGTTTAATTTAGAATTTAATGTGTAAGAATGCGCGTGGCAAATTGCGACGGCTAAAGCATCGGCCACATCGTCCGGCTTCGGGATCGCCTGCAGCTTCAGGAACATGCGGGTCATTTCCTGCACCTGCCGCTTTTCGGCTTTGCCGTATCCCACAATCGCCTGCTTGACCTGCATCGGCGTGTATTCCGCGACCGGCAGCCCTTTCTGGACCGCCGCCAGCACCAGCACGCCCCTCGCTTGTCCAACCGACATCGCCGTCGTGACGTTGCGGTTAAAAAACAGCTTCTCCAGCGCCACCGCGTCCGGCTTATATTTTTCGATCAACTGCACCATGCCTTCATACACATGAAGCAGCCTTTCTTCCTCCGGCGTGTGCGCCTCCGTCTGAATGCAGCCGTATTGCACCGGAGTCAATTTGCTCCCTTGTTTATCGATAAATCCAAACCCCACGATCGCGATCCCGGGGTCGATTCCAAGTATACGCAAGCTCATCTCTCCCCAAATGTGTGCTCGAACTCCCTTTTTGCTTGCGGAGCTCGCGTCCTTTTTTAAAGCGAACATATGTATTCACTTTATTATAACAAAAGATCGCGCACATTGAGGAAAAAGTTTGTAGAGCGCCAGGATTGATGAAGGGAAAAAAAAAAAACAAGCGCAAGCAGGAAGAGGCTTTCAATCTTCTGTGCTTGCGCTTTTCTCATACTTTTAACTCTCGCGAAATTATAAGAGCAAAAAAAGGCGTTATTGCGGGGACATTCCCTAATCAATGCGAAATAGAGGGAATTTATGTCGCTATTTTCTATGAACCACAACAAATACCCGCGATCTGGACCATTCATAGGAAAATAGGTACATAAAATGCCGCTAATGGGGATGAACATGCTAAGCTCAGGATAATAAGTACTTAAAATGCCGCTAATTTAATCGCCGACGGTTCATCGTTCAGCTCATCGTACCAACACCCAGCCGCCAAACGCCGATTACTAGGTTAAGCCTATACCTATTTGCTGATATGCTGACGCTATTTTTTAAGCAGTAAATAAGCAAAATAAGGCACCCCGAGCAGCGAGGCCATGACACCGGCCGGAATCCCGTCGGGATCGACCAGATTGCGGCCGATCGTGTCGGCGATGAGCAGCAGCCACCCGCCCAGCAGCACGGCGACGGGAATGAACAGTTGATTGCGCGGTCCGACCAGCGCTTTGGCGATATGCGGAGCCATCAGCCCGATGAAGGCGATGCCCCCGGTGACCGAAACCGCCGAGGCGGATGCCGCGACGGCGGCCAAAATCAGGATCAGCCGCTCGCGCTCAAGATGAACGCCCACGCCGATCGCCGAGGTCTCGCTTAAGCTGAGCAGATTAAGCTGCCGGGATTTAAACAAAGTAAACGGCACAAGCAGAATCAGCCACGGAAGCAAGGCCCCGATAAAAGGCCAGTCCGTACCCCAAATATTGCCGGCAATCCATTTGGCGATAAAGTCCACCTTAGCGCGTTCCGCCGAGGAAATAATCACGATCATAATCCCCGACAGCGCCATGGAGAAGCCCACTCCAACCAATACGAGGCGAACGGGATCAAGCCCCCGGGTCCGGCTGTACGAGAAAATATACACGAGTATGGCCGTGATCAAAGCCCCGACAAACGCAACAAAAGGCAGAATATAGGCAAGCGATCCCGCTTCGATCGGAAAATACAGAAAAAACACGGAGATCGCCACACCTGCTCCGGAATTGATGCCGACGATGCCCGGGTCTGCCAAATCGTTGCGGGTAACGCTTTGCAGGATCGACCCGGATAACGCCAAGGCCATTCCCGACAACAATGTGACCAGAATTCGCGGCAGTCTGACGGAAAACAGAACGAACTCCTCTTTAAACGTGCCGTGGCCCAGCAGCACGGGAATCAGCCTGTCGAAGGACAGAGACGAATAACCAAACCCCATGCTGGCGACAGCCGTCAGAACGATGGCCCCGAGGCTGATCAGCAAAATGAGACGCTGTTTCCGAACAAAAGCGGACGGATTCATGATAGCGCTTTGCCCCCTTTACGCACGACAAGCAGGAAAAACGGCAAGCCGGCCATGGCCACAATCGCCGCCATGGGCGTCTCGTAAGGGGCGTTGATGGTCCGGGCGAGCGTATCCGCCAGCAGCATGAAGGCGGCTCCCGCAAACACCGAAAAAGGCAGGATATAACGGTAATCGGTGCCCACAATCTTGCGGACGATATGCGGAATCATCAGCCCGAGGAAGGCGATGTTTCCGGCGAGCGCCACCGCGGCCCCCGTCAGCAGGATGACCAGGGCAAACAGAATAAATTTGATCCGCGCGAGCTTTTGCCCCAGGCCTACCGCCACCTCGTCGCTCAGGCTGAGAATCGTTAAATGGCCGGAGTACATGACGGACAACGCGATTCCGGCAACAATGACCGGCGCGACCGCCTGAATTTGATCCCAATTTGTCCCGATTAAGCCTCCGGCCGTCCACATGGAGACATCCTTGGAGATTTTGAACGCAAGGCTGATGCCTTCCGTGGCAGCCTGCAGAAAGGTGGAGATGGCCGCTCCCGCGAGCACGATGCGAACAGGGGACAAGTTCCCCCGGCGCACCGCGCCAAGTCCGACGACCAGCCCTCCGCCTGCGGCGGCGCCGATAAAACAAGCCAGCATGATGCCGAAATAGCTGATCCCCGGGATGCACGCAAAAATGACGGCAAGCGCCAGGTTGGCGCCGGACGTGAGTCCCAGCAAGCCGGGATCCGCTAGCGGATTGCGGGTGACCCCTTGCATAATCGCACCGGATACGGCCAGCGCGGCGCCGACTAGCATCGCGGCCAGTTCACGCGGCAAACGGATCTCTTGCAGCGTGAGTACATTCCCTTCGGATGCAGCCGAAGTAAGCGCCAGCCACAGCTCATGCGGCGTCGTTTCCTGTGCGCCAAACAACATCGAGATCACGAAGGAGACGACGAGCAGCAACACGCTGCCCAGAAGCTTATAAATAAACGGAATGGATCGTAATTTAACTCTCATAGGTACCTCTGCCTTGGTTACTTGCCCAGGAAGCTTTTCTTAAAGAAGTCCAGTTGATATTCCATGCTGAGCGGGTCGTTGAAATAGAAAGCTTTCGCATCGGCTTCAAAAACCCGGTTGTTTTTGACGGCAGGGATATTTTTGTAAGACTGCGTATTCTGGAAGGAATTGTCCTCGTCGGCGTTTTTGCTGAAAATAATGTAGTCCCCCACGTAATCCTGCAAAACTTCGGAGGATACCGCGAAATAGCCGTCCTTTTTCGTTGCTTCCTTTGTTTTCTCCGGCAGGCTGAAGCCCAGATCGCCATACAAAAGTTCGGTGCCGCGCCCAAAATTGTAGCCATACACGTAAAGCTGCTTGTTGAACGTCTCGATCACCGAGACCGTCGCGCCTTCGCCGATCTTCGCTTTAATCTCTTCGCCGGCCTGCTTCGTCCGCGCCTTGAAATCATCCACCCAAGCCTGGGCTTCTTTTTCCTTGTTCAGCAGTTTGCCGATTTCCAGCTGCTGCGTTAAATAGTCGACTTTTCCGTACGTAAAAGTAACCGTTGGCGCAATTTGCTTGAGCTTGTCTACGTTTTTAATATCAGACTGTCCGATGATAAGGTCCGGCTGCAGTTCAATGATCTTCTCCAGGCTTTCGTCCGTCACTGCTTCCACGTCTTTCAGCCGGTCTTTGAATTGCGGATTTTCCTTGGACATCTCGTCCGCTCCGACGATCGGCACATTCAGCTGCATGACATTGCCCGTCAGAAATCTGGTCAAGACAACGACGCGCTGCGGATGGGCCGGAACCTCGACAGGGCCGTTTTCGGATTGATAAGTCATGGTCCCGGAGTCAGGCTCGTTTGCAGACTGGGAAGACCCGGGGGAAGAATTCCCGCTATCGCCTGTGCGATCGGTTTGATTTGCGCCTTGACTTGGACTTGCGCCGCACGCGCTCAGCATAACCGCTAATGACAGAACAAACGGAATAAGCAGCTTTCTCATCAGATGACTCTCTCCCTTTACAATAGCTATGTGTCAATGAGGACACTAATTGATAATGAGTTTCATTTTCATAACTTATTATATTCAGCCTTATTTCGCTTAACCATAGCTTATTGTTAGGGAAGGAGCTTGGACTATTGGATGCTGGAAAATAACGCCACAGCACGTTGCAACTGCAGGCGGATGGACACGGGATTGTATGGAATCCATTCGTCCATGTCCAAATGATGCACCTTGTTCCGCTGTACGGCGGAAAGCTCTTTCCAGTACGGGGACTGAAACAAGGCTTCCGCGTGTGCGGTGGAACCTTTGGCATCGGGAAACACGATCACGAGCAGGCGATCCCCCGCAACATCGGCCAGCTCCGCCGGCTCGATGGGAATCGAATGGAATGTATTGCCCAGCTTATGATTAAGCTGCTGTATTTTTACCGGGGGTCTTAGCCCAAGCGAATGGTATATCACATACCCGGCATTGCGGGCGCCGTAAACGAGCAATCCCTCCGGCCGGACAACCAAAATCGCCACGGTTTCGTCCGCGGCCGCCCTTTGCCGTACCAAAAGGCGAGCCGACTTCTCCTCTTGTTCAAATGCCGCCAGCCACGCTTCCGCCCTTTCGTTTTGCCGAATCGCCCGGGCAATCAGGCGAAGATGCTCCTTCCAGCCAAGTTCCATCCACGGAATTTCTACCACAGGCGCGAACGCCCGCAGCTGCTCGGGATTCAGACCGTGTCTGTGCAAATGCTCCCCCGCCGCGATAATCATATCCGCTTTGGTATCCAGCAGTGCCGACTTTAATTGCTCGAAGGTACAGTCCGTATGGATAAATCTCATCGCTTGCGGCTGCGGCAGTTCTGCGGTATGGACATACTCGCCGTTCTCCGAAATCGTGAGCACCGGTTCGCGCCCCAGCAGCAGCAGATGGCTGGCATAAGGAGTAAGCATGACGGCCACGCGCTGCGGAGAAATGCTGTGATAAACCGTCGGGGATATTCCAATCTGCCGTTTGAAACGGCGGCTAAGGTAAAACTCATCCTTGTAGCCGACCTTCTGCGCGATCTCCCTAAGCGTGCCCGAACCGCCGATCAGCAGCTCGACGGCCCGGTGAACGCGCAGCCGCGACAGATATTCCTGGGGAGAAAAGCCGGTAATCCGCTTAAATAAAATAGAATAATGCGAACTGCTTACGCCCGCCATCGCGGCCAACTGCTCACGGGTTATCTTGTCTCTAAAGCGGTTCTCCATATAAGCGATGCTTCGCTCCATGCTTAGCTCCCCATTGGCCGAATGGGTTCCCCCGGATCGGGACAGCAGCTCAAAAATAATCCGGTAAAACACCATTTGATTTTGGACATGCCGGGCCTCATAAGCCGGTGAACGATAAAGATACAACTCCTCCAGCATGGCCACGATCCCAGGTTCATTTGGAAAAAATCGCACATTCTTGTCGTCAAACAGCTCGCTGCCGCGGATCATGGAGCCGCTATACTGGGATATGGTCTGCTCCGAGATGCCGATGGAAAGCTTGTAGGCGTGCAGCGGCCCAAGGGAATCGGTCATCAGCGCGGCATGGGCCCCGGCCGGAAGCAGTATGACCGTGCCTTCGGCAAGCTCAAAGGTGTGGTCGCCGATTCTAAGGACAGCTTTGCCGCCGGCGAGCCCGATCAGCACCGCGAACTCTTCATGGATTTTATGTGCCGGCAAATTTGAAGTACCGTATAGCGAACGAATTTGAACAGCCGTATATAATGGAAAGCGGAACTCCGCCCACTCCGAAACAAGGTTGGTCAACACAAAAGCCTCCATTGCGATGAAAAATAAGCAGCTTCTTTCTCCGATAGTACCACACTGAGGGACAGCGTCAACGTCCATTAAAAAAGCGCCCCCATCCCTGATTCGGAATGGGGGCGCTCCTTTGGCCCGCCGCGCTGCTACTGCTCTTCATTTTGCTGCATGACCTTTTCGGTCTGCTCCAAGGCAAAATCGCTAAAAGTGGACAAAACGCTGTTGTACTCTTCTACGTCCTGAATGCGGATGCCCTGCTGCAGCTGCTTCAAAACATCCGCCGGCAAGGCGCTCTCCATCATCTCTACATCCAATTGAAAAAAGGTCCGGATGACCTTTTCCTTCTTGGGAGGCCCATCGAACAACGTCAGATTTCCGTCCTTGTCGATGCCGATGTATCCTTGCTTGCTGCAGGTTTCGGACAGCCCGTTGATCCTTTCGTCGATCCACACATCGCCGCCGGCCGCAAGCCGCCCTTCCCATTCCGGATGGGCTTTCATCAATGCCGCGATTTCGTCCGGCCGCATAATGCCCAATACGCTGCTTTCTTCGCCACAGGTATAGATTTTATTCAAATGAACGATGCGGTTGCGATCCGTTCTCTTCAATTCAGTTAACCAATCTTCCTCGGTAGCTTCGGGCGCTGCCTCCTGAAGTTTGCCCCAAGTTTCCATCGCGATCGGCTCATTGGTCATCAAGTTTTCCATCTGTTCGGACAAGGGCATCCCGAGCCAAGCCATGATCGCAACCAAACTGCAGGCGCCGATCGTCCAGATGGCACGTCTCCATCTTCTCCATCTTCTTTTGAGTTGCTTTTTGATATGGAAGATATTCACGGTTATCCCCTTCTGTCGGAGTTTATTTTCTATTGTGACCGACGGAAAGGGGATTTATTCAGTTCAAAAAAACAGTCATCCGCGCGGATGACTGTTGATGGATCGGGACGACACGATTCGAACATGCGACCCCCTGGTCCCAAACCAGGTGCTCTACCAAGCTGAGCTACGTCCCGTAAAATTTCAGGCCTTCAGAAATCAGGCCACTTTTTCTATTATAGCGTCGGCAATTAATTAGTCAACTCTAATTTCTTGGTTACCTGCATAATCAGTATTCGATCTTGCTGCTGGAAGCTCTCCAAGCGTTAAACGGCAGCAGGCTCTCGGCTGTTTTGATTTGCTCCATTGGAATAAACCGTTGACCCATCGGTTTGGCGATTTCTTCATAAATGAACTGATCGTCAAATCCGATTCCGGCCGCCTCTTCCTTGGTGCAGGCATAATAGACGGCGTCGGGACGAGCCCAATATATCGCCCCAATACACATCGGACAAGGCTCGCAGCTGGTGTAAATCGTACAGCCCTTAAGCTGAAAATCGCCCAAATGCCGGCAAGCTTGGCGAATGGCCTGCACCTCGGCATGAGCTGTAGGATCATTAAGCGAGGTAACAAGGTTTCGTCCCGTCCCGATGATTTTCCCATCCTTAACCACAATCGCGCCAAAAGGACCTCCCTGCGCAAGGCGTACATTTTCGTAAGCTTCGCGTACCGCCGTTTCCATCCAATATTGATGATTATTTTCTCCCATACGTTGTCACCTCTCTTGTAATACACCTAAAGCGGTGCTTTCAAGCATTATACCCCGAATAACCCGCTTTCGATAAAGGTTATGTGCTTTTATTTTACATAGATGCAAAACAAAATTTTTCGAGCACATCACGAAAATCCTTCTCACGACTTTTTATATAAAACTCAACGGGTTACCAGCGTCTCATCCTACGTACGCCACTTCATGAAGCGGTAGTCCAGCAGGTCCACCAGCAGAAACAGGACGAAGCCCACCAGACTGAACAGCAGGATACCGGCGTACATTTGCGGGTAATCCAGCCTCAGCCAGGCATCCATAATAAAGAAGCCCATGCCGTGCTCGGTGCCGTAGATTTCAGTAAAGAACAGGACCGAAATAGCCGTGCCAAGCGAGATGCGGATCGTGCTGAGGATCACGGACAACGCGCCGGGCAGGGTGATATGCCAAAATTTTTGCCCGGCCCCTGCGCCAATGCTTGTCAAGACATCATAGGTGCTCGCCGGAATAGCTTTTACCCCGTCCCGTACGGAAATGATAATCTGGAAAAGCAGGATCAGCATAATCATGAGAATCTTAGAAGTCTCGCCAAGCCCGAAGAACAGCATCGCCACCGGGAGCAAGGCGATCTTGGGCACCGGATAGGTCAAATACACCACCGGGTCCAGCAGCTTGTTCCAGAGCGCCGAACGCCCCATCAGAAGCCCGATCATCAGGCCGACGACCAGCGCCAGCAGGACTCCGGCAAAAATGCGCATCAGACTATAGCCGACATTCAGCACAATATCCCTTCCGCCGAGTTGTCCCATCGCCTGATAGACCCCCAGCGGGCTGGGCAGCATCGGATGATGCACCAGCAAATACGCCGCGTACCAGACCGCATTCATTCCCAAGAACACCAGCAATATTCTAAAAATATAGTTGAGCCGCCGTTTATTCACCATTTCTCCTGCATTACCTTTCTGATTCTCTTGATCTGGGCAAAAAAGGCATCACTAGCCCGCTTCTCCCCATGCTCCAGCCCAAATACCGCCTCATTGTCAATCATCTCCAGCGCCTCGCTTTTGCTTGACGGGAGCACGATGATTTTCTGCCCCAGCAGAATGGCCTCATCCACATCATGCGTCACGAACAACGCTGTGGCCGGGTTCGCCTGCCAATGCTTCAGGAACAACTGCTGCAGCGCTTCCCGCGTAATGGCATCCAGCGCAGAGAACGGCTCGTCCAGCAGTAAAATAGACGGCTCAATCGCGAACGCCCGCGCAATGGCCACCCGCTGCTGCTGGCCCCCGCTCAGCGACAGCGGATAACGCTCCGCCAGCTCCTGAATGCCCATCGCAGACAGCCAGCGGTCAATCTGCACCTCCTGGGCCTGCCTGTCCTGCCCCTTAGGATTAGCGATCTTCATCGCTACCCTGATGTTGGCTTTCACCGTCTTCCAGGGCAGGAGGCCGTAATTTTGCGGCACCAGACCGATCAGAACGTCCTGTCCGCGCAGGGACTGTCCATTGAACAGCAGCTCGCCCCGGTATTCCGGCAGGAGGCCGGACACGGCGCGCAGCAGCGTGGATTTCCCGCTCCCGGATGGCCCCAGAATGGTATAAATCCCATGCTCCGGCAAGGTGAAATCCACTCTGCCAAGCGCCAGCTCCCCGCTCTTGTATTCAACCTCAAGCTCCTTTACGCGCAATCCGTTATTTCTGGAACTGGACATCGGAGATCACTTCTTCGGGGGTGATGTTTTTGGTCAGCAGGCCCTGCTCGCGGGCCCAGGCAAACGCCGCCTCGACCTCTTTGACATCGACCTGATTGGCCGGGATGTAAGCCGGCACCTCGATTTGGTCCTTCAAGGTTTCCGGGTAGCCGACCTCCTTGATCACCAGGTCGATGTAATCCTTCTGGTCATGGGATTGCATGTACGCTACCGCATCGTCATAAGCCGCGTACATGGCGCGGATCGCTTCCGGCTTGGCATCAATCGCGCTTTGCGGGAAAGCCAGCACAAACGGGTTCACCTGGGCCTGGTTCGTGGAGCTAAGCACGCGTAAGCCTGACGCTTTTCCCATCGTGACGAACGGCTCCGGCAGAATCGCGGCGTCCGCTTTGTTATTTTTCAGCAGCTCCAGCCGGGTGGGAATTTGCGGCACCTCCGTTATATGGATATCCTTCTCCGTCAGACCGGCCTGCTTCAGCATCATGGCAACGGTGTACTGCGTGGAGGTGTTTTTGGATAGAATCACGGTTTTCCCCTTCAGATCCTTCACATCCTGAATCTTGTTATTGCCGGTCAGCAGATCGAATTCCCCGAAGGTCGTGCTGGTGATTTTTACGTTCAGCCCTGCTTCATTGTAGATCGAAATGGCGACCAAATCGGCGCTTAGCCCGTCAACTTTCCCTGCTTGAAAAGCTACGTCGCGGTCTTTGGCGCTTTTGAACGTCTGAATGTTCAGATTCACCCCTCGCTTCTGATCAAAGCCCTGCTCATGGGCAATAATAAACGGAATCGCATCAATCGAAGGCAGGAGGCCCAGCGACAGCTCCGGCAACTCCGCCGTTGTATCTCCCGTATTCCCCGTCGCCGCCGGGGCGTTGCCCGCGCCGCCCGTGTTGGCATTCTTCGTCTTGCTTCCGCACGCCACGCCCACTATGCTGACGACAAGCACCAGCGCCAACAACATCATCATTTTTCTTGTTGCCCCAAACTTCATGGTTGTCCCATCTCCCCTATATGTCTATGTAGATTTGGCATAGCGATATGCCCGCTTTACTTGAGACCTCTCCCGCCAACTTGCACTTTTATTCACAAGCAATATTACAATTAGACCATTGCTCGTCCGGTTGCCTCAAGTAATGCCATTTTACACCCATCACTGCATTTTGTATATTTGCAAATTTAAATAGTTTGCAAAAAAACAGATTAGGCCACGAAATACTGCTCATCAGCTTTCCCCGATAAAATTCTGCGGATGTCATCCTCATGATGAAAAACGGTATGATTATTGAAAAAGGAACCCTTAAAGAGTTCCTTTCCGAAGATACCTTCTATGCGGATTTATATAACAGCCTAGTATACTTGTACAACCTCTTTAATATCATCGATTTCCTCAAGGATTGCGCGTTCAATAGCGGCCTTTAACGTAATCGTAGCACTTGGGCAACCGTTGCAAGCTCCCAAAAATCTTAATTTGGCTACACCGTTCTCAACCTCAACCAGTTCAGCATCTCCACCGTCACGCAGTAAGAAAGGACGTAGTTTGAGAAGCACTTCCGAGACTTCATCGAATAAAATTCCATTCTCCTCCATTATGCCCGCTCCTCTCATTGTTTTACCAACAGTCAATTCAAGCCTTCTTCATTCTGGATAGTCAGAGGGATCCTTTGCTTTTTGCCTAAGAGAGGCCTCTTGATCTGAAAGTTCCATTAGAATCGTATAAATTGGATCTGTAGGTATCATCACACCACAACTTGCACTCAGTCCTAAGAGCATATTAAGATAGAACTGAATTTTCTTTTTCTCTCGAGTAATTTGCTCTAATTCTGAGATGTCTGAGTTATTTTTCTTCACTAAAACACACCCCATGCCTCCTAATAAGTAAAACGCTTGATGGATTAAATGAATAATTCAACCGATGCTTCCTTCCATCTCAAATTGAATCAGCCGATTCATTTCAACGGCATATTCCATCGGCAATTCTTTAGTAAACGGCTCAATAAAGCCCATTACAATCATTTGGGTGGCATCCTGTTCTGTAAGCCCGCGGCTCATTAAGTAAAACAATTGCTCCTCGGACACTTTGGATACTGTTGCCTCGTGCTCCAAAGTAATCTGATCGTTTTTAATTTCATTGTACGGAATCGTATCTGATGTTGAGAGATTGTCCAAAATCAACGTATCGCACTTAATATTGGACTTGGACCCTGCGGAATCGCGGCTGAAGCTGGACAACCCCCGGTAGTTTACTTTGCCGCCCTGCTTACTGATGGATTTGGATATGATCGTAGATGTTGTCTCGGGAGCAAGGTGAATGACCTTCGCGCCGGCATCCTGATGCTGATCTTTACCGGCTACGGCAATGGAAAGGATGGACCCCTTGGCTCCCCGTCCTTTCAATAACACAGCCGGGTACTTCATTGTTGCCTTGGAGCCGATGTTGCCGTCCACCCATTCCATTGTGGCGTTTTCCTCTGCCACAGCCCTTTGGGTTACCAAGTTGTAGATATTAGGAGCCCAATTCTGAATGGTCGTGTAACGGACACGGGAATCTTTCCGGCAAATAATTTCAATAACTCCGCTATGCAGAGAACTGGTACTATAAATAGGTGCTGTACATCCTTCAACATAATGGACAAAGCTGCCCTCTTCGGCAATAATTAATGTCCGCTCGAATTGGCCCATATTTTCGGAATTAATACGGAAATACCCTTGTATCGGAACCTCACACTGAACACCCTTCGGGATGTATACAAAGCTGCCGCCCGACCAAACCGCACTGTTAAGCGCCGCAAATTTATTGTCGGCGGGAGGGATGATCGTCCCAAAATATTGTTTAAACACTTCGGGGTATTGCTTTAATGCAGTGTCCGTATCAAGAAAAATAACGCCCTGATCCTCCAGTTCTTTCCGCATATTGTGATAGATGACTTCCGACTCGTATTGAGCGGATACGCCCGCCAGGAACTTTTGCTCCGCCTCAGGAATCCCCAGCTTGTCAAAGGTGGCTTTAATCTCGGAAGGAACCTCCTCCCAGGTCTTCCCTTGTTTTTCAGAAGGGCGAACGTAATATTGGATGTCATCCAGATTTAGCCCGGCCAAATCCGCTCCCCATTGAGGCATCGGCATCTTATAGAATTGTTTCAAAGCTTTCAGCCGAAAATCGAGCATCCACTCCGGCTCTTCCTTGATTCGGGAAATTTCCCGGACGATCTCTTCAGTCAGACCTTTTCCGGATTGAAAAATAGACTGGTGCTCGTCGCGAAACCCATATTTATATTCGCCCATATCCGGCGCTTTTTTAGCCATTAGTATCACTCCTTTTATATCTTTCAAGACTCATTTTGATTTGCTATGATCTGCCGAGCTTGCTCTCCACTAAATCTTGCAGGCGACCGCGAACCCCCTCCAGCGGGATCTCTGAAATGACAGGGGCGAGAAATCCGAAAACAACAAGATATTCAGCTTCACTCCGAGATATCCCGCGCGACATCAGATAATAGATTTGTTCCGCATTGACTTGCCCCACGGATGCAGCATGACCTGCGGTTACATCATCCTCATCGATCAGCAGGATCGGATTGGCATCGCCGCGCGCTTTAGGACTTAACATAAGCACGCGTTCTGTTTGCTGACCATCACAATGGGTTGCGCCTTTTTCAATCTTTGTAATACCGTTGATAATGGCCGTAGCTTCTTCAAGCATGACTGCACGCGTAATCATCTGGCTCACCAAGCTTCTGCCAAAATGCCGGGCTTGAGTTGTATAGCTCGATTTTTGATTGCCCGTGCCAATAGCAATCACCTTAGTGTCGGAGACCGACCCGTTGCCTTGAAGCAAAGTCTTGGTATCGCTGGCGGCATAACCATTGTTCATCTCGCCGATAATCCAGTCCACGCTACTATCCGCAAGCGCAACCGCACGCCGCTGGGTGAAGTCCGTTGTTGCTGCAGCAAGCTGATGAACCGAAGCGACTTGCACCTTTGAGCCCGCTCCCGCAAAGACCTCCACCACACCGTTATGCAATGCCTTGACATCATCCCTGCTGGATACACAATTATCCACATAAACGATCTTGCTGTTACTCCCGGCCACAATTAAGACGTGAGGGGCGAAACGCACACCGCTTGTATCGTTAAGAAAGATCGCTTGAATCGGCGCTTCAACCTCTATACCGTCCGGGACATATAGAAAGACGCCACCACTCCATAAGGCACTGTGTGCAGCAGATAAACGATGCTCTTCCGGCTTCACTGCCTGAAAGAGATAACGTTGAACCAACGCCTCATGCTCTTTTGCCGCAGTATGCAGGTCCGTTAAAATGACTCCCTGGGCGGCTAAGCTTTCGGACAATTTCGTATACACTACATCCGAATTGCATTGAACGATAAGTCCGCCTTCCACCGGAGAAGCAACTAAACCTCGAACAACCTCCGGCGCATCTTCCAAACCTGACCACGCATTCTCAGTTTTGTAATCTCCACTTTCGTAGATATCCCATTTTTCAAGTTTGATTTTCTCCACTTTAGGCAGTTCCAGCGTCCCTGCCAGCTCGAGTGCCCGAATCCGGCGTTCAAGCAGCCAACGAGGTTCATCCTTAGCACTTGACCAAGCGCGCAAAGCGTTCGCATTCATTGAAATTCTTGCTTGTATACCCACTTACTTATCCTCCTCTTCAGCTTTTAAACTTCCTCGCCTACCGTCTCATCCGTAATCCCAAGCTCCTCTTTCACCCAATCGTACCCTTCAGCCTCCAAACGGTGGGCAAGCTCCGGGCCGCCAGATTTAACAATCCGGCCTTGCATCATGACATGCACAAAATCCGGGGTAATATAATTCAACAGACGTTGATAATGGGTAATGATTAAAAAACCTCGATCCGGGCTGCGCATCTCATTTACACCATTAGCCACAATACGCAGTGCATCAATATCAAGCCCGGAATCTACTTCATCCAAAATCACAAACTTGGGTTCAAGCAGCATCATTTGCAAAATCTCATTCCGCTTTTTTTCACCGCCGGAAAATCCCTCATTCAAATAACGATGCGCGAATTCCGGGTTCATCTCCAGCCCCTTCATTTTTCTCTCCATTTCACGGATAAAACGGATTAAGGAGATCTCATCGCCTTCTTCACGCCGTGCGTTGATGGCACTTCTGAGAAAGTCCGAGTTCGTCACGCCAGCAATTTCACTTGGGTATTGCATAGCGAGGAACAAGCCTGCCCGGGCACGCTCATCCACCTCCATCTCCAGAAGGTCTTCATTGTCCAATGTCACCTTGCCGCCGGTAACCTCATATTTGGGATGACCCATTAAAGCCGAAGCCAACGTACTTTTTCCCGTCCCATTAGGCCCCATAATCGCATGAATCTCTCCGCCATGAATCTCCAGTGTGAGCCCTTTTAAAATTTCTTTCCCTTCAATCTTGCTTCTTAAATCCTCAATCTTTAATGTCGTCATTTTCCCATACTTCCCTTCCATAGTGTTCTTCGGCACGCGCCAACAAATCACTCATAAATTTTCCGATAGTCTGTAACTCAGCCTCTGAATAGGATTCAATAAATCGGTAGAAACCCTCTTCTTTTTCTTGATGCAGCTTTTTATGCAAATGATAAACCTGTCTTCCCTTATCCGTTAAGCTAAAATAAATCTCCTTACGATTGTTGTTCAGCTGACTTCTCATAATAAAGCCCGTTTCCAGTAACTTTGAACTAATATTTGTAATGCTTGCTTTGGACAGATCCATCTTCTGCACAATTCCGGTATGATTTATTGGTTCATAATCACCAATGCAATCAATAACGTGTACACTAGTAATATTGTTAGAAAGCATGTCAATCTGGTGCTTTCTGGCTAGTTGCCGAAACATGTTAATTTCATGCTCAGTATACAACTCATTCAGATGCAGTATTTTTAAATACTGCTCGTAAAAATGACGTTTAGACTCCAATTGCCCAATCCCCCCTCTTTTGTAGTCGTTGCACACCAAATCTAGTGTCAACAATAGATGGTTGCTTTTTTGTTCATTACTGAACAAAATCATTTTAACATAGTTGATAATGATTATCAATATCAATATTTGAACTGCCACGCTTCAATACGCTACCGTGAGTGTGTATGGCAACACTGACCCCTGATAAAAAAGAAAACCGCTCCAAAGGAACGGAATTCAGTAAGCTTGCTTACGCCAATCTTCAATAGTTCGGACAGAACATCCGGTAGCTTGGCTCATTCTCCGGCAGAGCCATCATCATGACGGTCGACATAGATGAATCCGTAACGCTTCTTAAACTGGGCCGTCGAGGCGCTGACCAGATCGATGCAGCCCCAGGTCGTATATCCGTCACTTCCACGCCATCGGCAATGGCTTCCGCTCAGGTACGGCTGATGTGCCGACACCGAAAAGACTATAAAAAAGATGGCTCAAGACGAAAATCAGTGCTTGACAAAATAAATGATGACGGAGATGGGGGGTGTCTCTCCAAACCACTTTGCACGATTATCCCTTTGGTTCAGAAAGCCAAGTCACATGATCAAATGGGATAATCGTGCAAAGCCTCCGGATAGCGAGTCTCGCTCCAGGCCACGGTCTGTTGTCGGCTTGACTGTCAAGCACTGATGATTAGGTTGAACCAAAAAGATATTATGCTATTTTTTAATACTATTCTTCGGGATAAAAATAGCGCATAAATGCCCACGCTTCGGGAGTAGGAGAAGCGACTCGCTCGTCTGATGGAGGGTGAACAATATCCACTAAGCGCTCCAGTAAGCTATTATTACGGAGAGAATTACGTCTAATCCAGCTGACAAAATCATTCGTCCAAAGAAAAAAGGTGTTCGTCGGCAGTTCTTATAGTAATTCTGAAGTCAATCAACTTATAGAAATCGTGAGGGGCACTAGAATCGAACTTAGGATTACATAGGTTATATTTATGTGGATGCCATGGAGAATCGAATCAAACCTAACTATATCCCTCAACATTTTGCCCTTGTTTTGAAAAAAACAACATGCGACATCCGTTTTCACGATCTTCGTCATAGCTGCGCCACTTTATTATTGAGTAATGGTGTTAGCATGAAAGAGGTCCAAGAGTGGTTAGGTCATAGCGATTACTCAATCACAGCAAAAAAAAGCCCATTAGAGAATATCTCTAATGAACCATTGGTTATTCTATAGATGCCGGTGAAGGGACTCGAACCCCCACGGTTTCCCTCACGATTTTGAGTCGCGAGTGTTATTATAACACATGCGGAAGTTAAGTCAAGGAAGAAGAATTTAGAACCCGCGAAAAGCCTTGTAAAATCAAGGTTTTTCGCGGGTTTTTCTGTTTTTTTCAGGGTTCAAAAGGCTTTGGGGATTTTCTCAAAAAAGATGAGATTTTAGAACGTTCGAGAGAACTCGGAGAGAACTAAGGAAGAACAAGCCCGCTCCCTACCATTGACACATTATTCGGAGCGTATGCTCCAGGGAGGGTGTTGTATATGTCCACAACAACGGTCATCACTATTGCAAACCAAAAAGGCGGAACCGGTAAAACCACCACAGCCTACAACCTGGCTTATGCCTTATCCAATGAAGGAAAAAAAGTACTCCTTGTTGATTTTGACCCGCAAGGTAATTTGACGATGTGCTTTGGCATCGAAAATCCGGATCAACTCAAGCTCTCGATGTTTAATATCATGAATGCCATCATGAGCGATGAGCCGCTTCCAACTCCAGACGAATACATTCACTCTCACGGCAATATCGACCTGATTCCGAGCAACATCGAATTGTCCGTTGCCGAAATCAATCTACGAGATGAAATGGGCGGAGAGAAAACGTTGGCTTCCCTTCTGGAACCAATGAAACATAAATACGATTACATCATTATCGATACGAATCCTTCCCTCGGCTTGCTGACGATCAACGCACTCGCGGCCAGCGACCGAGTACTTATTCCGGTCAATCCGCAACTATGGTCCGCCACGGGTTTGACCCAATTGCTTAAAATTATCGTCAAAGTGAAAAAACGGATTAATCCAAGGATTGGTATCGAGGGCATCTTAATGACCATGTGTGATACCCGAACGAACTTATACAAGGAAGCCTTTCGTCTTGTGAAAGTTTACTACCGGGAAACTTTCCGTATCTTCGATGTGCAAATCCCGCTTTCCGTTAAAGTCGGGGAAGCCAACTTTTACAGTCAAAGCATTATCGAGTTTCATCCAAAATCCAAAGTAGCCTTGGCTTACCAAAGCTTGGCGAAGGAGTTGATCCAAAATGGCAAGTAAACGTCCTACGCCCAAGCTCTCCAGTATTGATGAATTGCTGCTGTTGTCCGAGGAAACAAAAGTGCCGGAAACCGTAACCGGAACAGGTGTAACCCAGCTACTTCTATCTGACCTGGTTCCGTTTCATAACCACCCCTTCAAGTTATATGAAGGGAATAAGCTGGATGAGCTAGTTGAGAGTGTTATGGAAAACGGAGTGTTGATTCCGATCATTGTCCGACCAAAAGAACCCAATGGTTATGAAATCCTGTCCGGGCATAACCGTGTGAATGCCGCTAAAGCTGCCGGTCTCATCTCCGTTCCTTCTATTATATTGGACAATCTTACAGAGGCCGAAGCCGTCATCATCGTGGTGGACACTAATTTCCATCAACGTTCTATCCAGGATATGCTGCCCAGCGAACTGGCTCGTGCCCTGCATATGCAGCTTGAAGCATGTAAGGAAGCTAGACAGAAACAAGGTAGAATAAACGAAATTGAAAATGCCGAAATCCCCAGTAATGACGGAGAAAACGCCGAAGGTGTCCCAGTGGGACACCGCGGCAAAAGCGTCTTTGAGGTTTCCCATAAAAACGACATGAGTCCAACCAATATCAAGCGTTACTTACGTCTCAATCATTTAGTCCCTGAGTTGTTAGAACGAGTCGATCAGGGAGAAATCAAACTACGCCCTGCTGTAGATCTGTCTTATTTGAAACCGGAAGAACAGCAAACCGTGGAAACCTTGATTCAGGAACAAGGCTACAAGGTGGATATGAAAAAATCTGAGTTGCTAAGAGGGAAGTCTGAAAGCCGTAATTGCAATGAACAAACCATTAGAGCCGTTCTTTCTGGAGAAGTTACCCGGAGACCAAAAAGCAAAACCCCTGCCCCTTTCAAGTTGAAACATAAAATTTACACCAAATACTTTACGCCGGATAGCAAAGCGGCGGAAGTCGAAGAAATCATCGACAAAGCGCTGGCCTTCTATTTCTCGCAACACCCCAAAGAAAACGACGATTCCCGAAAAGGAGGATTTCAATGATTTTTAAAGACCTTGCCCATGAACAGTTTTATGAAGGAAACGTGATCCGCACTAATCGTCAGCATGATCCTTATCGTAAGGCCCTCTTTTATCTCCTGGGCCTGACAGAAGACACCCGCAGAAACATCAACGATCTTTACAATTTCAAGGAGGATAGCATCCGTCTGGAGGGATTAAACGAAAGTTGGCAAACCGGAACCACTTTTCGTCTTACGCGATTAGCATTCAATTTATACACCGGCTATACGGGAGAAAGTGAAGAGGACGCCCGTCATTATAGCCCCTACTATCTATTCGACACCGGCTTACTGCCCTACTTTTTTGAAGCGGTTAAACTTCGTTATCCTTCCTACGCCTCTGATTTGTCGCAGAGTTGGACATCGTTTCAACCTTTCACTAACCACGGCAGAGATGTATGGGATGAACTGGAGCAATAAAATCACTTCGAACCATCGAGGAAGGAGGACAACCACATGGCGCGTGCGAAACAACTGAAATCGTTGTATGAATCAGGTGTATCCTACATCTCCAATTCGCCGGAAGCCTGGACGGACTATCTGACCTTTGCTTCCGGGATTTATAAATATTCCTTCGACAATGCCCTGCTGATCTATATGCAAAACCCTACCGCAACCATGCTGGCCTCCTTGCCTCTTTGGAACAAATTGGGGCGTTATGTTTCCAAAGGAGAAAAAGCGATCGCTGTCTGTGATTATCGCGATGCCGGGTTAACGCTGGATTATTTATTTGACGTAACCCAAACTTACGGTAAGGCCGCGCCAAAAACATGGAGTTTGGAACATCTGGATATGGCTGAATTGGCAGGCCGACTGTCTTCCTACGATACCGATAATCTCAGCGAATGTATCAGTATGATGGTCAGACAAAGCATCGCTTCTTTAGATGTGTCTATGCAGGATATGGAACTGGACATGGCTGATCATCTGTTTGGTTCGCTTCCTACCGGGGGCATTGAAGATCAAATGTTGGAGTTGATTGAAGCGAGCAGTCGTTTTTTCATTCATCAGCGCTGTGGCATACCGGAATCCATCATCTTTCCAGCCTTTGATACGATCCCTCATTGGAATACCGTGCCTCTCATGTCCCGGCTCGGCGGAATCGTCACCGAGTTATCCAAAGAAATCTTGCTGGACATCGGGAGACATGTCAAAATCTTGGAACAGGAAAGGAGTATGACACATGACCGAAATCAAGGCGAATCTGAATTATTCCGAACAGACGGACGGCCTGCTTTATCCCCAACTGCAAATCTCCAATCAAGCGGAGGCCGACCAACAGCCCCTGGGCAAATACGGGCGAATGGCGCTGAACTATTTGCGCAATCATCATCCACAGAGGTTCATGAGCTTAAAAATGCAAGGGAACCTAATGGAAAAAATGCATCAGGCGGATCAGGAAGCCAACAAAAAGATGAACCAGCTCACCGAACAGCTTCTCCGACTTCGTCCGATGCCGCAGACCGAAGACATTTTGGAGCGGACACGCCACCTGAATCAGATCAAGTCCACAGCCGAGGAACTGGTACTGAACGACATCGTACTGAAACCGAGATAACCAAATCAAAGCCGAATCCTGAACCGCCTGTCAGCGGTTCTTTTTTTGCACCTAAACAGGAGACCGACAGCATCAGGCATGACGCCGAAGATATGCTGGAGTACCTGCTGCGCAGCGACCGAGGCGGATTGGTGATCAAACCGCGTGTGTATCAATTTGTTACGGAGGAACCCCAACCCGTAAAAACGGCTAAACTGGCCGCATTGCTCAAGTCCCTTTACGGAATCGGCGGCGCTAGAGGAGAGTTCGGCAACGGGTTACGCGGATTCGACTACAACGGCAAAGGGATCGAGTTGTATTGGATGGATACGGATGGCGAACATCAAAGTACTTTCACTTGGAATAAAGTCGCCACCAAGATTTTAGAACTGATCCGGGATGGCCGTTATGATGAGAACTTTGCTCCCTTCCCTCCCGTTGAACCGGAATGGACATTGTTCGATTATGCTTTGGAACTGGAACAACAGGATGCAGGCGACCAGACAACTGTAACGCTTGAAGAAGTCACGAATCAAGATGTTCCAGATCTCGAAACGGAATACGAAAATCACGCAACAGTCATTAACGTATCGAATATACCCGCTTCCCCCGTTTCCAGCAATGCTGTCAATTATCGCTTTAACCCGGAGGCTTCCCCTTACGTTTCAGGCCCGAAAAGTAAATTCAAACGGAATATAGAAGCCATTCGGCTGCTCAAACAACTGGAACAAGAAAATCGCCAGGCAAGCCCGGAAGACCAACAGATTCTGGCCGGTTATGTTGGATGGGGTGGTTTGGCAAATGCCTTTCATCCATCCGCGTCCGGTTGGGAAAACGAGTACCAGGAATTGAAACAATTGCTGGATGAAACGGAATATGTAGTGGCGCGAAACTCCACGATCACAGCTTTTTATACCGAGCCATTCCTTATTGAACACATTCATGTCACGTTGCATCGTTTTGGCCTTACGGATGGAGCAGGCCGCAAATTGCTTGAGCCCTCCATGGGAACCGGAAATTTCTTTTCAGTTTTGCCTCTGGATTGGCAACAGGCCGAGCTTCATGGCGTGGAACTGGACAGCATCACCGGTAGAATCTCACGACAGCTATATCCTCAAGCAACTATACATCTACAGGGCTTTGAAACGGTCGATTTTCAGGACAATCATTTTGACGCTATTTTCAGCAATATTCCGTTTCACAATATTCGTGTATTTGACCGGCGCTACACCAGCAATTACCTGATCCATGATTATTTTTTCGTCAAATCTTTGGACCTGCTCAAACCTGGCGGGATCTTGGCCTTTATCGCCAGCAAAGGGACACTGGACAAACAGGATTCCTCCGTTCGGGAAGTGCTGGCGCGAAAAGCGAACCTGATCGGAGCTGTACGCCTGCCTAACACAACCTTTCAATCGCTGGCCGGAGCCGAAGTCACGACTGACATCGTATTTTTACAAAAACGGGAACAGCCGCTGAAGTCGTTGAAAAGGGAAGACATGCCAGAATGGGTGTTTACCGGTGTTACCGAAGATGGCGTGCCGATCAACCGTTATTATCTCTCTCATCCTGAAATGGTGCTGGGACGAATGGTTTGGGGTCGCGGCATGTATGGGCCGGAGCAGACTACAGCTTGTGTGCCGCATGACAACCAGGAACTATCTCCCCTGCTGGAGCAAGCACTCAGTACGCTACATGCCTCCTTACCCGGCGCATCGGAAAAAACATGGGAAACAGACTTGCCGGATGTGTTGGATGAGGAAGAAGTCAAACCAATCAAGGCTCCTCCTGGAACCAAAAACTTTACCTATATCATTCAAGAAGGTCAAATTTTTTACTGCGAGAATGGCTATTTGTTACCGCAGGACATCAAAGGCAAAAAAGCCGATCGCATCAAGGGATTGTGCGAAATCAAGTCGGCTCTCTTGGATGTCATTTATATCCAATCCCACGAATCCGGATACGATGAAACGGAGCTAAAAAAAGCCCAGCAGCAACTCAATCAGGTATACGACCGCTTTGTCCAGCAACACGGTTTTATCAACGATCGAGCGAACACAGCCGCTTTTGCTGATGACGATCAACTTCCGCTGTTGCGCTCCATCGAAGATCAGAATCCAGAGAAAACATGGGTGAAGGCTGCCATCTTTTCCCGTCCGACGATTAAAATGAACCGTCTGCCAGACCAAGCAGATAACGCTCTGGAAGCCTTGCAAATTTGTTTAAATCAACGGTTACGAGTTGACTTGCCGTATATTGCCCACTTATGCGGCAAATCGGTCGCCGAAATACGGGAAGAACTAGGGGATCGCATCTTCCTGAATCCACAAAAATATACCGGTGACGAAGAGGAAGGATGGGAGCTGGACGAGGAATATTTGTCCGGCAATGTGAAAGATAAGTTAGCTTACGCCACGTTAAAGGCGCAAGAATTTCCTGACTTGTTCGAGCGTAATGTAGCGGCGTTATCCCGCGTTCAACCTGCCCCGCTGTTGCCGGGCGATATCGATTTTCGCATTGGCAGCCCGTGGATTCCCGTACGCTATTACCGCGATTTTATGTATGAAACCTTTGGGACGACCCAAGCGTTTCAAAGAGCCCGTACCATCGACGTGGAATATTTGGAATATACCAATACGTGGCGCGTATCCGGTAAAACGTTGGAGCGAAACTCCATCAAGGCAAACCAGACCTACGGTACCCATCGAGCGAACGCCTACGAGATTTTTGAAAGCAGTTTGAATTTGCAAAGTATTACGATTCGAGATCCGGTCACCTACTTGGACAGTAACGGCAAGGAGCAAGTCAAATACGTCGTCAATGCCAAAGAAACAATGATTGCCCGTGCCAAACAACAACAAATGAAAGAAGCCTTTGGAGCCTGGTTGTTCCGAGACAAGGAACGGGCGGATACGTTGCTTGCTATTTACAACGATAAGTTTAACACGATCCGTCCTCGTACTTATGATGGCGATCATCTGGTGTTCCAAGGCATGAATGAGGAAATGGCGTTGCGGAAGCACCAAAAGGATGTCGCGGCCCGAATTATCTATTCCGGCACTGCCCTTATGGCTCATGAAGTCGGTGCGGGCAAAACCGCCGCTATGATTGCCGCAGGCATGTACTTGAAGCGTATCGGCGCGATCCAAAAACCGATGTACTGCGTCCCAAACCACTTAACCGAACAATGGGCCAATGAATTTCTACGTTTCTTCCCTGCTGCAAATATTTTGGTAACGACAAGAAAGGATTTTGCTCTGGCCAATCGCCAGCGCTTTGTCTCACGGATTGCGATGGGAGATTACGATGCCATCATCATCGGCCACAGCCAATTTGAGAAAATCCCCATCTCCAAGAAACGCCAGGAACAGCTCCTGCAAGATGAAATCCGCAACGTCTCCCAGATGATTGACCAGATGAAAAAAGAAAAGGGAGACAACTGGAGCATTAAGCAGATGGTCGTTTTCGAGAACAACCTGAAATCCCGTCTGGAGCGTTTAGTCAATGAAGGCAAAAAAGACGATTTGATTACCTTCGAGCAGCTTGGTGTGGATATGTTATTTGTCGACGAGGCTCATGAGTATAAAAATTGCTTCACATTCACTAAAATGCGTAACGTTGCCGGCATCGGTAAATCCAGCAGCCAACGAGCGACGGTCATGCTGCTGAAATGCCAATATTTGCAGGAAATCAACAACGGCCGCGGCGTCGTTTTTGCTACTGGCACTCCGATCAGTAACAGCATGTCCGAGATGTATGTCATGCAGCGCTACCTTCAACCACATTTGCTGCAAAAATTGGGATTACACTTTTTCGACAACTGGGCCGCAACGTTCGGTGAGGTCGTCACCTCGTTGGAGATTACCCCGGAAGGCAGCGGCTACCGAATGAAATCCCGCTTTGCCAAATTTCATAACTTACCGGAACTGATGAGCCTATTTCGTCTGGTTGCCGATATTCAGACTGCCGACATGCTGAAACTTCCTACCCCACAGTTGGAAGGCGGTAAAGCAACCATCGTTGTCAGCGAGTGCACTCCTTATCAAAAGATGATGATGAACGAATTTGTCGAGCGAGCAGAGAAAATACGGAACAACGAAGTGGATGCTACGGAAGACAATATGCTGAAGCTGACACACGAAGCAAAACTCATGTCCATTGATCCCCGACTCGTGGACGAAGAAGCCCCCTCTGATCCGGACTCCAAACTGAATCGCTGTATCTCCAACGTTTTTGACATTTGGAAGAAAACCCAGGATGACCAGCTTACTCAAGTAATTTTTTGCGACAGCGGCACTCCGAAACCGGGACAATTTAACGTGTACGATGAGGTAAAAGCCCAACTGTCTCATTTCGGTGTACCTGAACAAGAAATCGCTTTTATTCATGATGCGAAGACCGATGTGCAGCGGGAGGAACTTTTTGAAAAAGTTCGCCGCGGCGAAGTCCGGATATTGCTTGGATCGACTCAAAAAATGGGAACTGGTACCAATGTGCAAGATCGTCTCATTGCTGCTCACCACTTGGATTGCCCCTGGCGACCGGCAGACATTACGCAGCGTGATGGCCGTATCCTTCGGCAAGGCAATCGGAATGAAGTTGTCCAGATATTCCGTTATGTCACCAAGGGAACTTTCGACTCTTACCTGTGGCAAATCCAGGAACAAAAACTTCGCTATATCTCTCAAGTCATGACCGGAAAAAGTATTTCCCGTTCCTGCGAAGATGCCGATGAAACGGTTCTTTCCGCCGCCGAAGTAAAAGCCATCGCAACCGCAAACCCATTACTTGCGGAGAAAATGCAGGTAGACAACGAAGTCATACGCTTGAAACTGTTGCAATCCAATTGGCATAATGAGCTCATGATGTTAGAAGGCAAAATCAAGCAGTATCCGCACTTGATCGAAAAGATACAACAGGAAATCAAGGATTTACAGGCGGACATTCAATTGTCCCGCCAGTCCATGAACCAATCTTTTGTCATGGAATTGGATGGAAAAACCTTTACGGAACGCCCAAAGGCAGGCGAAATGCTTCTCCTCCTTTTCAACATGATGGAATTGCAACCTGATGAATCGGTACGAATCGGATCTTATCGCGGATTTGAACTTTTGTTTGCCCGTCAATCGATGTACAACATGCATCTGGAGGTCAAAGGAGCGAAAAGCTACGCCATTGATCTAGGCGAGTCAGAATTGGGCAACATTTCCCGTATCGAGAATGCCATTGAAAAAATCCCCTCTTTGCTGCAAGATGCTGAACAAAAACAAAAAGATATGCACGATCAACTAATGGCTGCCAAAAACGAAATCGATAAGCCTTTTGAATTTGAACAAAAATTGCAGGAGATGGCAGCCCGGCAATCCGAGATTAATTCGGCACTGGAGTTTGAGGAACTACAGGGGCAAGAAATCGTGATGGATGAGCACGCCGAGGAAGAGCGATCCGATCATAAAGAAGAGTCCTTTGAGTTGGAAAGAGAAGAATAGACAATCCGTCTACAACTCGAGTCTCCATCTTGCCCCGAAAACCCTTCAAATTTTCCTCGTACTCTACTTTATCCCACTATGCCGGATTGTTCGTTTGTTGCGTTTCCAATGTTCATATTCATTAAGGGCTTTATCGAGCTCTGCCGACTTTTTAACCACCTCCGGTGATCGTATACCTAATTCCTTTGCCAGCGAATTCAATTCGTTACGAAGAAATTCTATTTTTCCGAGTAGCTTATTTTCAACCAAACCAGATCCCCCTGTTTTTATATTTCTCCAGGGTTCATGCATACTGGTGTCGTTTCTCTTTTGTATCTCTGATGGCTTCCCCTTTTCAGCTATACCATTTGCTTCTTTTTTGAATTTCGCGAAATTTAAAAACTACCCACCATATCCTGCCAAATTTAGTATAGCCCATTCTTTCATTAAGGACAATTTAAAATACAAAATGTCCTTAGAAGTACCTCATGCCTTTTCTAATAATCGTCTACACTTCTATATGAGAGGTGTTGATGATTCTATGGAAGCTTCTATTGTCATCCTTGTCGGCGCTAAAATCAAACTATACCGTCAGGCCAAAAATTGGACACAGGAACGTTTAGCCGAAGAGATTGGCTCTACCCCATCCTATATTGGAAGGCTGGAGCGCGGCGAGCAGAATGTAAAACTGCAAACAATTGAGAAGATCGCTAAAGCATTAGAAGTAAACATAAACCTATTTTTTGAAGACGAAGAGGAAGGTTTTTTACGATCCAAGAAATGGGTTTGGGAGAGCATGACATTATTATTGCAGCAAAGCGAGGCTCGGCAACATCGTTTGTATCGTATTTTAAAAGAAATCGTCGCCCATGACGAAAATAAGTAACAAAAACCAACAAGCTTCCCTATTAAGGCTTGTTGGTTTTTGTTTTATCGTCTATTATCCAGCAAACTAATCGTATGACTTGACGGGAGATTTAAGGCGCACCTTGTCTAAATGATCACTTTAGGTTAGCGTGGCCATTATGGTAATGAGTGAGATTCTTACACATTTGCTCAATTAAATCTGGTGTGAACCCTGTTACCCTTGCTATGAGAGAGATTTCCAAGCCCATGTCGATCATGCGCTTGGTTATTTCCTCTTTGGCTTTTTGTTCGCCTTTACGTTCGCCTTTACGTTCAATATCTTCCAAAACCTTTTCCAGCCCCATAACGACTCGCCTCCTTCGTTCGGACAAGAGTTGCTCATTTAATATACAATAAAGAGCCGTCCATTGCGAACGGCCCACCAAAATGAAATCATATTGATTTTTCTCGCAACTGGTCTATCTTATCAGGGGAGAAACCAGTGGCAGCAGCAATGACTGAGATTTCCACTCCCAAATCAAGCATTCGTTTGGCGACTTCTTCTTTGCCTTTTTGTTCGCCTCTACGTTCTATATCATCGAGTACCTTTTCCAAACCCATAACCGACACGTCTCCTTTCACGCTTTGAATAAACTCTTGCAAATGCGATTCATTCTCCGGAAGTTTCTGTAGGAGGATGTTGGCCATCCAAGCCACAAATTTCTGCTGGCTGTCTTCCGGCAATTGTTGAATCGTATGCATCAGCTTGCCGAGCCGTTCCAACAATTGCCCCTGATTTTCCGTTTGATCAAGCAAAAAGACGGAGCCAATGGTATTGGATAAAGAGAGCAATTCATCTTCCGTATAGCGGGCAACATCAATTAGTAAATATTCAAAATCCAGCAATTCTCGGCCAAACATCTCTTCATTGCCCAGCAGCTTTCGAAACTGGCGATGGGCTGTCCATCGTTGTTTCCCATTATACAATACGATCGGCACAATGGGTGGGAGCCGGAAAGATTTTCTATTGGCTCGGGCTTTTTTCTCGTCATTCAACAAGTATCGCCAGATCTCCACTTGGTATAACAACAAACGATAAGGCATTTGAAAGTCCACTTTCGACTGCATTTCCAGCAGCAAATAAAACACGACTTCCTGCCCATTCAACTGTATGCGATAAACCAAATCCGCTTCCTTGCGTTTGAAGTCTTGGAGTACGAACGAATGGGGAATTTCCTGGACACTGGTTTCATCTATGCTTTGTACCCATCCTTTATGAACAAATGAACGGAGCAATTCCACAAACAGTTTCTTGCTGGAAAGCAGGAAGCGATACGAAGTATCGTGACGCTGGTGTATAGTCTCCTGGCGTTCATCGGAATTCAATCGTATCCACCCCAATCTGTTCTTTCCTTTATTATATCGCTTACGCCAAAGGATAACAACGAAATGGAGGCGTTGAAAATGGGGCAAGGCTTACCCTTTACCAAAGATCAAATTGCCCAAGCCAATAGCATCGACCTAATCGAATTTGCCAAATCCAACGGCTATGTTCTTGAAAACGGCGGCCGCCGCGCGCTTCATGCAAAGCAAAGCGGCGGCCTTTACTTTTTCCGGGATAGCAACAAGTACTATCACTTCTCCACCGACACCCATGGCGGTCCTATCGACTTCGTCATGCAATTCTGGCGCATGGACTTTAAAGAAGCCGTTGCTCTTCTATTAGAAACCTCGCTGCCACAGCATATCCCTTCTTCCGCTCCCAAAGAACGAGGGCAACTCCTTTTACCGGCGAAAGCGCCCAATTATCGGCGCGTGGCTTGGTATCTCACCCATGTTCGGGGCATTGAGCCGGAAATCATTTCCCGTCTGATGCACGAGAAAAAGCTATATCAGCAGGACAAAATCGGAAATTGTGTATTTGTCGCTTACGATACAGACGGAACACCGAAATATTGCTCCCTGCGCGGCACTAGGCCGGAACGTCCTTTTAAACTGGATCGGGAACATTCCGACAAGAGCTATCCCTTTCACATCATCGGAAAAAGGAAAAAGGTTTATGTCTGTGAAAGTCCCATTGACGCCATGAGCCATGCTACGCTTGCAAAATTGAAAGGACTGGATTGGAAAGCAGACCATCGCATTTCCCTAGGCTGTCTGTCCGACCTTGCCTTGGAACGATTTCTCCAACATCACCGTATTCATGAAATCATCTTTTGCCTAGATAACGACCATAATGCAACGTTTCGTGACGGCAGCCTTGCTCCCAATTGGGGACAAGAGGCTGCCTTAAAATTTGCCCATAAGTATAAAGGATTGGGTTATCAAACTTCCATTCAGACGCCACAGTGTAAAGACTTTAACGAAGACCTAAAAGCGATCCGTTTAGCACGATACGAAGCGACACTGATTGTAAGAGAGGAAGAGTTAGAGTATGAACGTTAAGCATTTTTATCATTGGATTAAGAGAACTGCTTGTCCGCTCAAGTGAGGTAGTGCTCGCTTTGCGAAGCAAAACAAAGTAGTCTCTACTTTTTCCATAATATAAAAAAATTGATAACCATACGATTCTAATCATACTGATCATATACAAAAGGACGAATCTAAAATAGAAATTACAATTGCTATACACCGGGGTACATCGGTCATCATACAAGGCATTGGTCCTAGTTGAGGATATGAGCATTGGTTGAGGATACCAATGTTTAATGTTACCATATATTAAAGAAAACTTCGCAAGGTGCTATATAATCATTTTCATTAGACTAAACTAACTAACCTTGCTACTGATAGCTCTCTTATCCTCGTAACAGGAGTTGAAGTCAGTGGTTAAAAAGCAAAATAAAATCCCCAAAAAAGAGATTAATTTAGCAAATACGCACGTTCCTGATAAAGTATACGCATATTCTTTACAGGTAAAACATGCTTTATATGAACTACAAAAATGTTCGGGCGATGACATGGTAAGTGTTGAGGTTCTTGAAGATGTCGCTATCCAGAAATCAGATGGAACCGTAAAAGCTATACAATTAAAAAATGTTTCATCTAAGCATAATCCAATTTCCAATCGTGCTAAAGACCTTTGGAAAACATTATCTAACTGGTTGTTAGCCGTCAATAGTAAAGAACTCGATGTTAATAGCACAAAATTCATTCTCTTTGTTACTGCTGACAGGAGCGGATCAATAGTTGATTCGTTTAATAAAGCAACAACATTTGAAGAGTCACAAAAGGTTTGGGATGAAGCTAGAAAAGAATTTTATCATGAATCCGGGGAAGAAAAAGAAACACCTGAGGATTACGTTTTTTATATAAGACATTTTTTTAACCCAGCAAATAAACTGTTGGCAAGCAAAATTATTGAAAACTTTAGTCTTAGTACGATAAATGTAAATTACACTGCTCTTCTTTTTGAAGCATTCTGTGAGAGAGCTATGGTTGAGGAAGAACTCGGGGATGTTTTATTTAAGTATATGCTGGGATGGATAGAAAAAAAAGTATCCGAGTTGGTCGAAAACAAAAAACCAATGTGTATTGCCTACCAGGAATATAAAACTGAACTTATGGCAATTAGACGCGAGTACAATCAAAAATTAAGTCTAAAAGAATTAGCCCCGAGGCCAACTGAACAAGAAGTTCAAAATGAGATGAATGCATTGAGGAGATACTTAGAGCAACTGGACATTGTTGAGTGTGATTATACAGAAAAAATAGAAGCAATAAATGATTATCTCAGAGCTTCTACTAACCGAACTATCTGGGCAAAGCGTGGAGATATTAGTGACGGTAGCTTAACAAGTTATCAAGAAACATTGATTAAAAAATGGGATACTAAGCGAAAAATATTGTCACTTAAAAATAAAAGTCTTAATCTTTCACCCGAGGAATTGGGAAAGCTTTTGTACCTTGAGTGTAAAGATGAGCCAGTAAATATAGATCATCTTTATGTTCCCGATTTTTTTACTGCAGGATGTTATCATGCTTTATCTGATGATGTAATAATTGGTTGGCATCCACATTATAAAGATATTTTTATGCCAGGGAGCGGATTTAATGTCCAACTTAAATAGGGAAATTCAGAATGTACAAAACCCTGCCTTTGGAGCTTTTATTATATGGAACTTTGTAAGGGGATATTACAGCAATAATAGCAAACTGGTTCCTTTCCCTTTATTGTTTATTGTATTACCTATCATATTTCGTGAAGATTTTTCTGATTTGTTGGCTTCCACTAATAGGCCATCTGGCCTAAGGTACTTCGCGAACAAATTCCTTTCAACAAAAGTACTTAAAAATGATCTTGTATCGAACATTCATGCAAATGCTTTAAATATGAAGGAATTATCCCTTCAGTCCATTCGGATAGGACTCTATTCTTCCCTCATTTCTTTGGACTATGAGGAGGCCCTTGTTTTTCCATTTACAACAGCTGAACGTAAGCAGGAGCCTAAGTCCATTATTAAACTTGGAAAGGCATCCGAAAAGTTGGGCTATTGGTGTTCTCAACTCACACTTCATGAAATCTCTCAAATACTGAAAGTGAGGTTTTAAAATGAATCTTCAAATAAAGAGATTAATCCTTTGGCCAAAAGATCCTCAGTTCAAGCCAAAGGAAATTGAATTTAAAACAAACTCTGTAAATATTATAACCGGAGCATCGCGTACAGGAAAATCCGCTATCATTCCAATAATTGACTATTGCTTAGCTTCGGATTCTTGTCACATACCAGTCAAAACAATAAGAAATGCTTGTAGTTGGTTTGGTATCGTCATTCAAGTCAATCAAAGACAAGTACTCCTAGCTCGACAAGAACCGGGCCTACAAAAATCAACTGATAATATGTACATAGCATCAGAAACAGTAGTTAGTACACCTGATATTCCTATTAAAAATACCACTAAGGATTCCGTTAAAAAATTTTTGGATGAGTTATCTTCATTGTCTTTTTTAGACATTGATGCCGATAATTCAAATAATTACTTAGGAAGACCTTCCTTCAGAGATTTAATGGCATTTTGTTTTCAGCCCCAAAACATCGTAGCAAATGCAAATACTTTATTTTATAAGGCTGATACTACTGATCACCGAACAAAATTAATAAACATTTTTCCGTATATTCTTGGTGCAGTAACTCCGGAAATTCTAGCAAAACGACAAGAAATTAATAATCTTTCTAAAGAATTAAAGCGTAAAGAAAAAGAATTACTAAAGCTTAAAGAAGTGTCGGATAAATGGAAGACTGAAATAAATGGTTGGCTCGCAGCAGCACAAGAATTCGGACTTATAAAACTGGATACATCAATTGATTGTTCCTTTGAGGAACAAATTGAAATTCTCTCATTAATATCCCAAAAAAGAGCATCTGATTCTAGTATTCTAAATAGCAATATTGAAGCTTCTTCACAAGAAATTGTGGCATTAAGGAAGGAAGAAAATGACCTCTCACTTAAACTCTCTTCCTTGAAAAACCGTTATACTGAAATGAATCAGCTGATGAATAGTTTAAATGATTACCGCGAATCTTTGACTATACAGGTTGAACGATTAAATATTTCCAAATGGCTGAAAAGCTTAACAGATGATAATGAAACTTGCCCTATATTCGGGAAAAATGTAGAGCATCCCAAAGAGCAAATAGAGAAATTTTATACAAATTTGATTAAGCTCGAAGATGAAACAGGGTTCACCAGCAAAATTCCTGCGGCATTTGAACGCGAATATCAAAATGTAAAAACAGAGATTAAAGTGTTGACTGAACAAATTATGGCTGTTCAAAAAAGAATAAAATTACAAAGCCAAATAAGAAATTCCGCAGCAAATGAAAAATATACTATAGAGAATATCTCCAGATTCATCGGTCAGGTTCAATACGCAAGCGAAACTTTTAAATCGTTAGGCTCAGATAGCCAATTAATTGCTGAAATTAATGCTATCAACGAACGTCTAACGAGTTTGCGGGCTGAAGTAAATGAAAGTGCAATAGTAAATAGAGTCAATGCAGCATTAAGTAAAATTGGTGCTTATGCAATAAGACTTCTACCTTTACTTGATTCAGAACGTCCAAATGATCCGATTCGTATTGATTATCAAAATCTTACTGTTATTGTCAGTGGTCAAGACGGACGTGATGATTATCTTTGGGAAATAGGTAGCGGCTCAAACTGGCTTGCTTATCACATCTCAGTAACATTAGCATTTCAGTTGTTCTTCAATCAGCAAAGTCATTCACCTGTGCCGAGCTTTATTGTCTACGATCAACCTAGCCAAGTCTATTTTCCAAAAAAATTGGCTGCTAGAAAAGATGAACAGGAAATTGACCCAAGACTTGAAAATGACGAGGACAGAATAGCTGTGAAAAAAATCTTTAGTACAATGTCTGAGGCAATAAAAATATCTCAGTCCAAATTTCAAATTATAGTCTTAGAACATGCGGACAGCAGTATTTGGGGAGATATTCATAACGTTCATGAGGTTTGTGAGTGGCGCGGCGAGAATAACAAACTTATTCCAGAAGAATGGATTGATTAATAGTCAATATTTCCAAGTATATAAAGTTTGCCGCGGATAGATATTATAAATCTATCCGCGGCAACCAAGCGGCTTACATTTAACTCGCTTATGAAACTATCACTACCACACTTTGAGATGCCCTTTACATTACACGCACTCGTTAATTTCTACGATATCTTTCATGTGAACATTCGCATTCTGTAATATTTGATATAAAGATGAAATGTTTTGATTAAACTGAGGTCGCAGTTGAACATCCCCAAAACGCAGGATTTCTCTTGAAGCACTGAAAGTAAAAAAACATTGATGCTTTGCTCTGGACAATGCGACAAAGAAAGCACACATATCAGCAGCTCTTTGTGTTTGGAAACTCCAAAATGCATCGTCTTCTAATCCTAGAAATATGACAGTGTCATATTCTAATCCCTTGCTCTTATGGATTGTCATTATAGGTACACTAGACAATCCTAAAAAATCAGAGATAGCGTCGCTCCAGTTTAAATGTTTCGAATATGCCTTCGATAATTTCCCAATTGTATCATCAAGTAATTGATTGAAGAAGAAACCACTAGTATACTTTGGATATAAACGAAAATACTTTTCCATCTCAATAAAGGAAAAAATCCCTTTAACAATTTTCTCAATCATTTGGTTACAGCTATTTTCGTCATTTTCTACCTGAAGTTCACGTCTGATCTGAAGGATATATTCATCAAGTTCCGATTCCATTTTTAATATTTTTGCATGGTCATGGTCAGGATCAAAACCTTGAATAAAAGATAAAACTTCTGAAACTCGCACCCATGCATCATGTTTTTTTTCTGTTGCAGCTAGTGTTAGAAAATCAATAATTAGCTGTACACATTCTTCTGCAAGTAAATCTTGATATTCTTTTTCAATTCGTGCCTGAATGCCTTGCTTTCCTAACTCCTCAAGTACATTTTTGGCATAGATATGTTCATGTTGTTTTACAAGTATACAAATATCTCGTGGGGTTACATTTTCTTGCCGTATCCTTTTTGCTATACTTGACGCTACAAAAACAGCTTCGTCTAAATGATTTTGAAAATTCCAGACCTCGCACACACCCTCCACATTACGATGTTTACTAGAAACTGTGGCATCTGTGGCGCTTTCATTAATAATTTTCGCCAAAATATTTTGAATTTCTATTAATCTGGGAGCGGACCTATGATTATGTGTTAACTCTATTTGACTGGCGTTAAAGTCATGTTTAAACTGTTCAAATGAATCAGAAAGTGCACCAGCCCAGCCCATAATTTTCTGTTTACCATCCCCTACACTTGTCAATATTGCTGAAGAATTTAAAAAAGTTGTTTTGACTAATTCATACTGTAGAAAAGTCGTATCTTGAAATTCATCCAAAAAAACATGACTATATGTGACCTGCAGCGCCTTTTTGATTAATGGATTCTGTTTAAGTAAAAAATCAGCAAGTTTTGAAATCATAGGGAATGTTAATGAACTCTGAACTTCATTTTTTTCATGAATCATCACATTCCACAGCCTAACCAAAATCCAAGAATAGATATCTACTCCGTCATCATAAATTGGAATAGAATCCTCAGCTAATCGCCTATATAAAACATTAAAGTTAATCTCGTGTTGCCAATTAGGCTGATTCGGATGGCGCTCAATAATATAACCAGTAGCTATATCTCGAATATCCCTATTAGAGGTAACGATATTATAGTTTTTTGATGGACGATAAGCATCTGGTAGGCCTAATCTAAAGCGATCTAATAATTGTTTAGAAAACGAATCAAATGTTCTTGACTCGAATCTTGCAGCTAGTTCTTTTCCACACCGTAATTCTACCCTTTTTTTCAAGTTTTCCGCAGCATCTTTCTTAAAACTAATGGCCAAAATTTTCTGCGGATTTGGACATAAATTGGTTTGTAATAAAAAGCAAGCACGTTGCGCTAACAACTCTGTTTTCCCCGCACCTGGCCCTGCCAAAATTAGAGTATTGAATTCCGATTTAACTGCTATCTCTGCTGCCGGTTCCAGCGTAATTCCTTCCGACGGATTCCAATTTTCTGGTTTAATATATGGCATAGACTTAATCTTCCTTTTGCAATATTTCTTTTACCCGCGTTACTAACTTACAAAAAAGTTCAGGTATGAACATTTTCAGATCATCGTCATCCAATTTTAAAAGAGCTTCAATGTGTGTGCTTGGCTTGCTTCGCCCAAGAAATAGAGTATTATACCAAACCATAAGTTCATGTTGAGCATCTGTATACGTTTGACCTGTTGCCTTCTCGTTCTTTAAAGCCGCAATAATACCGCCTTTTATTTTTTTGTCATATTCGTCAGGATACTTTTTACGATCAGGAATACTAGGACCTCTAGGTACAGTTTTTTTATATTCTTCAGGAAATGATTCGAGCATAAGAAAATCTAAATCCAAAGGCGAAGAATAGAAAACATTATATTTATCTTCCATTAATCTTTGAAGCCATAAATTATTCATAGATTCTATCCATTCAGGGGTCATTGGATATGTATCCATTTCTTCTATTTGTGCATCAGTAAGAATTTCTTCCCTTTGTCCGTACCAAACTCTCAGTAACTCATCACGATTACAGCCATTAAGTAATAACTGTTTAATGGCATACTTAATCCTACTCCAACCACCGCCCCCACGTTCACGATCCAAATCCAATAAAGTAATATGCGGAATATTCAATTCATTGAGTAATTTCCACATATGGTTTACATGTCTTCCTCCAAGAGGAACTATTGATATACCATAATCATCAGGGTGTATTCCGTTAGCTGCAAGTATTCTGGGAATTACAATCTCTTCGGAATCACCCTCACCCAAAATCACTAATCTCGAAAAATAGATTTCCGGATAGGCTCTTACAGCTTCCTTTATGTATGTATAAGAATCAGCAGTCTTACTTGGCAATATTATTTTCTTTACTATTGTTGTAAAGCTCGTCTGGTCAATTCTCAAGTGGGTAAGATCTTCTGGATCTAACCGCTTAATAATTGAAGCACTGTGTGAAGTTAAAACAACTTGGGCATTTGATTTAACAGAAATATTTTTCAAGTTCTCCATCACTCGTCCAAGAAGATGTGGAGATATATGATTTTCTGGCTCTTCTACCGCGAGTATAGTTAAAGAAGCATTTGATTTCCCAGTAATTTTCATTTCAGCTTCAAGTAAGGACGACACCAATGAGATATAAAATAAAGATCGAAGTCCATCACCCAACTTATCAACACTATATTCACCTAAGTCATGTGTTGGAGAAAAAGATACTTCTATTTTCTTAAGAATTGAGGTGAGTGTTGAACTGCTAAATTGTAATTTTGCATCCTGGTAACGAGCATCCTTGTGGTATTTTTTCCATTCCTCTCCAATGATACTTCTTATCTGCGAAACCCCATTAATGCCGTCGAACAACTTATTTACAGGTTCCATTCTTACTTTAATGGAATCATTAATGTCATCTGGCCAAGAAATATTATTTAAAATCCTCCATAGTATTGTGCCCGAAGCATTGCGTAGCTGTGCAGATGGTTCTCTTACAGCAGGAACATATATGACTTGTATTGTTGAACGTTGGTGAGGGGTGATTGGAACCTTATCCTCGTCTGATTCATCAATACCTTCAGCTACAGTAATAAAGTATATTTTTTGTTCAATTTCTCCTTCAGGAGTATTATCCGCTACCCATTTTGCTTCTAACCTGACACGTAAATAAGGAGCTTCAGCAGTAGCACGAACTACAAGTTGATTAATAAATGGAGGAATACTGTTTCGGCTCAACTCATCATGAGTGCTTTCCATTAATTCGGGAAAGTCAATCCGTGCCTCAATTGACAATTGAAGTTCTTTTATTGTTTCTACGTTGATTTGTTTGGGAATGTGAAAATCTGACTTTTCCAATGTACGTTCATGCGAAGTCACTCCAAACAATTTGAGTAAAGCATGTATAAGAGCAGTTTTACCTGCGGAGTTTTCTCCGACAAAACCCGAAAGCTTATTTAAAGTAATTGTTGTTCCCTCGTCGCCAAAACTTCTAAAATTTTTTAAATGCAACTTTGTAATTTGCACAACAACCCCTCCTCGTAAATAACAAGTTTGGACGAGATTAAATAATCATCTGAGTAAGCCCTTAATTAACGCTTACTTAATGAATAATTTCTAAGCTATTGACTGATTTCGACATTTTCCTAGTAATCCCTTTTTAGAGCGAACCCTGAAAAGGAGAATTGTATGAAAAATCCACCTGTTTCAAACTCACAAATCTACTTAGCCAATAATATCAACCTAATCGAATTTGCCAAATCTCAAGGCTACATTCTCGAAAATGGCGGCCGCCGCGCGCTTCACGCGAAGCAAAGTGGCGGTCTTTACTTTTTCCGATCTCGGGACTGATGTGTTTAGCCAGCTCGCCCATTTGCGAAACGTAAAGGTACAGGCGGAAGGCCCATATCGCTTGGAGAAGCATACGCGGCATGCGAACATTGATTTGGTCGTGCTTTGGGACACTATTACCACCAGTCTGCCTGAGCTCCAAAAACAAATCGAAGAGATTCTGATCCGGCAATCTCAGGAAACGGATATTTTATCACCGTTTGAAGACGAAGAAGAATACGAGCGATAAATGAATAAGCTTAGCAGCAGAACCAGCCACATTCCAAATGAGGGGTGTGGCTTTTATCTGTTCCACTCTGGCTAAGGAGCGATGAAACCATGCCCCCTTTTTCCCTTTTTTCTCATTGGATCGAAGTTCTGCCTTCCCCCAACCAGAGGGGACCGCCCTCTGGTTGGGGGTTAAAGGCAGGAATAGCAAAATGTCATTTTGCGAAAAAACAGCGTGAAAGCAGAGCTTTCACCGACATTTTTACGGGTGTTCCCCCGACAATCGCATGTCGCTTGGCGGATAACCCCCAAGAGTGAGGTGCTGCCTTTGGCACGCGCAGAGAAAACGGTGCAAATCACCGTCAAGCTGCCCAAAAAACAATATGATGCATTAAAAAAATACGCCGCTTCCAAGCATTTGAGCATGGCGGATATTGTGCGGGCGTTTATCCAAAAAGGCATGTCTTTGGAGGCTTATACCGAGGAGATCGATTTCATCACGGCCATCATCCGCCAGGAGATCAAAATTGCCATTGACGGATTAAGCAACCGGCTAGCCGGACTCGCCAGCAAGGACTTAATCATGTCGGCTGCCTCCTACTACTCCACCATTGCGATTATCGCCGATCTGATTGATACGAATCGGTATACGACCTTTCGGGAGATCGAGAAGAAAGCGCGGCGGCTTGCGGTGGACTATGTCAAAATGAAGCTCACCGATGCTGAAAAACTGTTTTTGTCGGGGAATGCGTTGGATCAGAGCATTGAGCATCTACGCGGGGGTGACTCCGATGTCGATCCTGATCTATAAACAGCGCTTCTTCCATCCCAACCACCCGAAAACGGCGAAAAGCAACTACTGCCATATCGGATATATTGCCACCCGTCCTGGTGCGGTGAAGAATCAAGGCATGAATCATGGGTTGTTCGGGAAGCTGCGCCCCGGAGACTTGCAGGAGTTTTCCTCTTGGCAAGAAGTGGCCCGACTGGCCCGCGACTTATCCCGACAAAAAAAGAACATGTATCGCAGCGTCATTTCATTCAAACGAGATACGGCGCTGGAACTGGGCCTAACCAATCAGAAGGCTTGGCAACAGTATATTGAACAACATATCTCCACCATCGCCGCCCAAAATCACATTAAAGGAAAGAACCTCTGTTGGGCCGCCGCTGTCCATAATGAGAAGGAGCATCCGCATCTTCATGTCGTCTTTTGGGATCGACAACAGGACATCCTGAAAAACTATACCCACCCCGAGATTCCCAATCGCATACGCAGGCAATTGATCAAAGACACCTTTGCTTACAAGATCAAACAATTTTGCGCTTTGCGGGATCAGTTTAAATCCGGTATTACGGAAATCACCGACCGCATGGTAAGTGAATTCGAGTTGTATATCAAGAATCTGAACCCGAAATCGTTCAAGGTTTTCTACAAGCGCTTTATGAACGAGGATGAAGATTCCCTGCACCGTCTGCCGAAACACCATCTTTTTCAGCAAAGCCATGCCGCTGCGCTAGCCGAAAAACTGGTTCAACTCCGCGCAAACATGCCGAAAACCGGAAGACTCGCTTATCAACTCCTCCCCCCTGCTGTGAAATCCATGTTGGATGAACTCGTACAGGAATTGATGAAAACCAATCCCTATCTGGCACAAATGGTTGAGGATTATGTCCAAGTCAAAGTCCAAATCGCGATGCTGTATGACACCGATCCGGAACGTATCGCTAACTACCGTGAGAAGTATCTGACCGAGGCGAAAAAGCGAATCGCGAACCGTATTTTGGGAACGGTCCGTACGCTGATCAAAATGGAACGGGAAGTATCCATGGAACAAAACCATAGGATACGGCGACAGTACCTGGCCGAGCAGCTTCTGGTTGGCATCCTTGATATGCTGGAGAGTCTGATCATGAACGGCAATATAGACTACGATGACAAAGCAAAAGCCATGGGCACGGAGTTATCCAAACAAGCCAAAAAGGAATGGTTTATAAAACATCGGGACAAGGGTTTAGAAAGATAACATCCATAATATTCTCTATCCACCATTGTGGATAATTCTGTGAATAACCGGTGAATATTCTGTGGATAATTACACCCTTTGTTTACGAAATGGCTTTTCATTTTGATTGAAGAAAGGAACGATCTCATGTTATTTACCGAAGGCAAACATCAACAGTACGAACGAATGATGCGGCAGACTCCGCGAAATCATCCTCGTTCAAGGAAAGAAAAAAAGAACTCGGAAACAAAACGTACTGCTCAGCAGGTTCCTCCGAACCATCCCAAGGAGCGTTGTTCTTATGGAAATCAATGAACGTATGAAAGATGTATTGCAAGTCCAGCTTTCTCCCTTGGGCCTGGAATTAAAACCGGAGGATCGCTTTCCTCTAACCGTGCTCCATGATGATCGCCCGGTTGCATACATCCACGAGGACGGTGCAGTCTATTACCCTGTTGATCGAGACACCACGCCTGCCCGCCGAATTCCCGGTGTCATCGCAAAAGTTTGGGAGATGGAGCAGGCTTACCGTCAGGCTCCACATCTGGAACTATCCGGCGTGAACAGTTACAAAAAAATTCTTCAATACAACCAACATCTATTGGCTGCCCGGTACGACGGAAACGGCCATTTTCGTTTTGTGACCTGGCAAGTCAATTTCGATCAAACGGGTGTAACGCTGGGCCACTATTTTTATCGGAATGAATACGAGCAGGCGAAAGAAGATTTTATCCAACGCAGCGGACTGGTGGACGAACGAAAATTATTCAGCAAGGAACAGCTTTCCCTTCTCTATTCCGCGTTGCTCTATTCCAGGTTCCATGATGTCAGTCTGGACTACCCGGAAAAGCAAGAAATTGACCGATTAATACGACAAATTGAGACGATCACCCCAGTTTCCCAAGCGGTTCAGCAACCTGAACGTGACCCCGAATTGGATAACGAACGATAAAACAGTTCCGTTTGTCGAAAGGAGATGGCAATTTGAAAAGCAAAACGGAGTTTTACAAGAAGTTTTTTGAAGCCTTGACCAAACAAGGCTTTGAAGTAAAACGCTCCACCTCTGCCGATTATTTGGCCGATTTGTATTATAAAGACCAGCTTGTTGCCTTCTACACCCGGATGGACACGATCGAGAAAAACCCATTCGTCACCGTACCGGACCGGCTCATGGGCGCGATTCACGATTTGGCCAGACAAACGGCGTTGCAAGCTGGAATCTGCGTGGAAAAACCTTATACGGACAAAGACCCAAAAATCGCTAATGGTGTGTATAAGTTAAGCGAATACAACGATGTGATCTTGGCTTGCAAGCATCATCCCATGTTTGAGTATGTGTTCTCCACGTATCGCCTTTCCCCGGAAAACGGAACGCCAGTGCAGCGGCAGTATTTTTACAATAAAGAAGAAGCGTTGGAAAACTTCGCAGTACGGAGTGGACTCATCGACGAAAAAAAGCTGTTTAGCGAAGAAGAACTGGTCCTGATCCATTCCGAACTGATCAAATTCATGATTACACCCAACGATAAAACGGTCGAACAGTTCGAACGAGCCGGAATCATCATCGAAAGGATTGAGGAACTTCTGCCGGCATTAAAGGATCGGGAAATTCATCTGGAGTTCGAACTGGAGTTTCAACATGAGGATGAACTGCTGGCCGAAGAGATGGAAATCGGAGATTAGTCCTCGTGTTCCTAACCATTTTGCTAAAGCAGTATTTACGAGGAGGGATTTGCCTTGGCAAGCGCAAGACCGGAAAGCTCCCTCTGGGGGAACATCATAACCTGCACCGAAATCGCCCTTCATGTTTATGAAATCGTGGCCGAGTATAAAAGTGGAATCGTCATTCCCACGGAGCAAGCAGAAGAGTTGCTTAGTCCGAAAGCCATTGCGCTCGGCAACGAAAAGGATGGGTATTTGCATTACGAGGATGAAAAGAGCATGATTCCGGCCTACGAATTGCTGCAAAAAGACCTCATCACGGCCCCTGATATTAAAGAGCAGTACGGGACGCCGGAACAATTAGAAAAGGAAGGCCCCTTTTTTGTTCCCGAATATTTCGGAACACTGGAAGAACCGCAGACTTCGCCTTGGGGCGATATTGCCAAGACAACAACGATCCACCATGGGATTGGCTTGATTGAAAGCGAAGGCAAAGCCGCGTTAGCCGTTCATCAAACCATTGGCGATCTTTTCCTATCTGACATGGCACGGCAGCACGCTGTCACCGATGGAGGCTATTTGTTTTATACCCTAGATGCGAACTGTGCCATCCCCATCTATGAATTGTCCGCTTCGCATCCGCAAGTACTGGAATTGATTATCGACGAGGACAGTCTGGTGCATACGCTATGCGAGGATTTCCCCGATTACGTCGATTTTCATAACCGTCATGTCGACGAGTGGGGATGGATTCAAGACTTTCCTGCCCCCAAAGGGTTATTTTTACAAGCTCAGGTAGACCAGGAAATCGGTCATCCGCTTCGTACCAGCGAACAAGTTGCCGAATCTTCCTTATCGTATGGAAGTGAACCGGAGACCAACGACTTTTTTGAGCCAAACGGAGAGTATGAGTTGTGAAAACCAAGTTCAAGGTGATCATCTGTTTGTTCCTCTTCGTTGTTGGAGCGTTCTTCAATCTGTTCTTTACCACCGCCTTGCACGGCATCTTATCCGGAAAATCCCATACGCTTGCCTTCACTCCTTTTGCGAGATGTATCGCAAGTCTCATTGCCAGCAAACAACATTTGCTGCTTTTTTTATGCTTGCAAGGATTGGTCGGAGTCGTGTCCACGATGTTCTTTTTTACGAATCATCGCCCTTACCAAAGTGAACTGGCCCACATCACGCCGCAAATCGAAACGCCGGTTCCAGTTGGTCAGCATCAGCACGGCTCTTCCAGATGGTTGACGGAACAGGAGAAGCAGTCCGCATTTGATACGCTCGTACTGGATCTCAAGCATCCGCTGATCCGGGAACTCATCGCGACCGGCTACGATCATCTGGAATTTTACCAACGCGGGGAGGAGGAGCAATCTCATGAAGTATCCGGAGAACATTTCAAAGAATGAAGACGGGGCCGCTGCAAAGGAACAGCCTCTGCCCTTCTCGCAAGGCGGAATCGTGGTAGGCATGAACAAACTGCGCGGGAAAGAACGCATCTATTGCATCCAAGACGATGTGCACACGCTTTGCCTGGGCGCAACCCGCAGTGGAAAATCGAGAACGGTCGTGCTGCAATCCATCTGTACGCTTGGCCTTGCCGGGGAATCGCTGGTCATTTCTGATCCCAAAGCCGAATTGTACCACTATACCCACGAATTTTTGCAAAAGTTGAATTATGACGTGTATGCACTGGATTTCCGTACGCCTGAAAAAAGCCATCATTACAATCTGCTCCAACCGATCATTGATGCCGCCCTTCGCGGTGATCAGGAACAGGCGGAAATGCTGGCTTGGGATATGACCAACGTTCTTGTCGGCAAATCACAGGGAGAAAAAATCTGGACAAACGGGGAAATGTCCGTCATCGCCGCCACGATTTTAAGTGTGGTGTGGGACAATGCCAAACGGCCGGAATACCAGAACTTGACCAACGTCTACTGGTTTTTGGCCGAGATGAACCGTCAAATCGGAAATAAAACGCCAATGCAGGACTATATGAAGCGTCTCCCGCCCACCCATCCTGCCAGAGCCCTGCTCAGTATTTCCGACATCGCGCCTTCGCGCACCAAGGGAAGCTTCTATACTTCAGCTCTGACGACACTGCGTCTTTTCACGTCCAAATCCATCTATGCCATTACTCACAAAAGCGACTTTTCGTTAACCGAATTGGGTGAGAAGAAACAGGCGCTGTTTATCATTTTACCGGACGAAAAGACGACCTTCTACCCTGTCGCTTCCCTCATGGTATCGCAGTTGTATGAGTTACTAACAGCAGAGGCAGATAAACGCGGCGGCAGACTGAAACGGCGCGTGAACTTCATTCTGGACGAATTCGGTAACTTTACACCGATTGCCGATTTCACGAACAAGCTGACGGTAGGCGGCGGGCGCGGCATGCGGTTCAATTTGTTCTTGCAAAGCTTTGAGCAACTCAAGGAAAAGTATGATGCTCACGCCGCCAGTACAATCAAATCAAATTGTCAAACCTGGATTTATTTGCAGGCGGATGACCTGGAGACGCTGCGGGAAGTCAGCGAAAAACTGGGCACGTACACCACTTCCAGTTACCAGCTCTCTGCTTCTAACAGCAAATATTCTACGCCAAGCACATCGCACAGCATGAACCTGATGGAACGCAAGCTTTTGACCGTAGACGAGGTGCGCCGCGTCGCCCGGCCGTATCAAATTGTCATTTCTCGAAGCCACCCCGCGATGATGTTTTCGCCCGATTTAAGCGAATGGGCTTTTAACGCCATGCTGGGGTTGGGCGATAAAGAGCATAATCGTCAGGTTCGGGAAGAACGGGAACGAAAGCGGCCAGTTCGGACCGATACGCGAAAGGAGGTGAAACTGTGGAATATCTGGATTTATTATCAGAAAGACATCGCCAGACAACTGGAAGAGAAAAGACTCAAGGAGGCAACAGGGGGTAACGTTTTTTTCGGACCCAATTCGGACATAGAATAGGAGGTCTGCCTTGAAATGAAGAGATGGATACGCAGAGTCATTCGCTACAGCAGAATGGCTCTTTTTGTGTTGGGCACAAGCTTATGGCTGACCCAACCTGCTAATGCAGCGGATATCCAAAACAGCAAGATTGTAAAGGGAACGGAAAAGCTGATTGGGGATGTCACAACCTGGCTGATGATCCTCGCTCCCGTTGTTTCCGGTCTGCTGATCATTTACTTCTGTATTCGGCGTTCTGCAGCGGATGAAATGGATCAGAAGAAATGGAACAACCGCATCATCGTTGCCGTTGTTTCCTGTATCGGAGCCGTACTTGGTTCCGCCACACTGAACGTCATTATTGGCTACTACAAGTAAACCGAATCTGCCCTGATTGGGGCTTTTTTGATGAAATTCACTACATTTTTGGAGGGTAACACATATGAAAAAGTGGCTGAAAACCGTAAAGAAAAACTCGATGCAACGTATTTTGCTGGCAAAATCGGTCATCACCGACCGCCGCGGCGAAGGGTTTGTAGATACTGCCGTGAAAATTTTGATGGCTGTCGTCATCGGCGCTTTGGTGCTTGCGGGCTTGTATCTGCTCTTCAGCGATACGATCCTGCCTACTCTGACAGAACGGATTCGGAACATGTTCAATTACAGGGGATAACGGATACCCTTTGGCGGGAACGGCTGACAAGTATAGGCCGTTCCTGTAGAAAGGAGGTTGAGGAAACTGGAAGCCATTTTAGTGGTGCTGATCGTAGCCATCCTGAATGGAGCCTTGATATACATCGATACATTGCTGAAAGATATTATTCCGATGACCCTGTACGCTGAACGTTCTATGACCGCTCTCTCGGGCGGGAATATCGCGGATTCCCTGTTCGATATTTTGTTCGGCTTCGGGGTTTCCCTCATCATTTTGAAGTTTTTGAAAAAGGGATTTGAAATTTATGTGATGTGGTCCGATGGCGATCCTGATGAAGAACCGCTATCGCTGCTCACCAATTTTTTCAAAGCGATGGCCGTAGCGATTTGTTTCCCGACAATTTATCTATGGCTGGGCCAGATCGTGGAAGAGTTAACGGACAAGCTGCTTGTTGCCCTCGGGCAATCGACCAATTACGATTGGAATGCCTGGGTAAGCGGGATTAGCTCGTTGGGATTGGTGACAGCCATTTTCGGGCTGATCTTCATCATCTGCTATTTCATTCTTTACTTTCAATTTCTCATGCGCGGGTTGGAAATTCTCATTTTGCGCATTGGGGTGCCCCTCGCTTGCGTTGGACTGTTGGACAACGATAAGGGCGTGTTCAAAGCCTACTCCCAAAAGTTCGCCCAATCGACATTGGCCGTTGTCGTACAAATTACGCTGGCCAAGCTGGGCGTCGGGTTAATGTTGAATATGCACATCTTTTGGGGTCTTGCCTGCATGGTGCTGGCCATTCGCACGCCGCGCTTCTTGTCCGACTTCCTTATTACGACTGGCGGCAATGGGGGAGTCGTCAACAATGTATATCATTCCGTCAGACTGGTCGGTATGGCTCGCAAAATGTTGATTAAATCGGGGTGATGTCCATTGGTTACGGTGGACGAACTGGCCCAAGCGGTCATTCTGCTGATTCGTCTGGGCTGCGTCGCCCGGTTTATCTATTGCATGGTTCGCCTGTCGGGTGCGGATGAGGAGAGCTCGCAGTATAAAAAGAGAACCCGAAACGTGATTCTGTTTTATGTACTGGCTGAAAGCATCTGGCAGATCAAAGATATCGTATTGTTTTACTATCAATAGGCGATGATGTTTGATCACTCAAGCGCCTGAAATGACAGTCGTTTTCTTCATTCCACAAAATCAGGAGGTTTTTCATGGAAGACAATCCTCAAACCCTTTATATCCCCATGGGCGTAAAATCGGAAACGGAGTTGTTTCCCGGATTCGGTCGAAAGCAACTCTTTCAATCGGTAATCGGTTCGCTAGGAGCTGGCTTTGTCGCTTTGCTGCTTTGGATTTTCGGGAGAAGCGTTTCCTTAACCATGGTCACCTTTCTAATCGGCGTTTCAGCTTCCGTCATGATGACCACGAAAGATCGCATGAATCTGTCGGTGCTGGACCAAATGAAACAAATGATCCGTTTCGCCAAAGGTCAGAAAAAATATCCGTATATCGCGATGAACGAATGGCCTGACAAGCCCTAAGGAGTTTCAAAAAATGTGGGTAGTAAAAGGTATACTCTTTGCCAGTCTGCTGCTGTGGGCAAGTATTTCCGATATCCGAAAACGGGAAATCCCGGATATGCTTCCGGCATGCATCTTATTTATCGGTTTGATTCAAGTCTCCCTGCTCCCTGCCCTATTAGGTTTGTTTGTTACCGCTCTTCCCTTTTTTGCAGCAGCGATTTTATCCCATGGGAGGATCGGCGGCGGAGATATAAAACTGATGGCTGCTTGCGGCTTTGTTTTAGGCGTTTCCGGGGGATTTCTGCAAACGATCATTGGACTTTCAATGGCTTTGATCGGGTGGTTGTTCCAATCTGCCACTTCCTGTTTCAAAAATAGTCGAAATATAGCGATGCCGCTTGCGCCGTTTTTGGCTGTGGGCGGCATCATCGCTTTTTGGATCATTCATAGAGCTTAGGAGGAATGCAAATTGCAATGGGTTAAGAATCGTACCGTGCTGGGGATTGGCTGTATCGTCCTTTCTCTCCTGATTTGTTTTGGGTTAACGCCCCTGTTTCAACAATCCTTGCGGGCACAGACGGAAATCGTCAGAGTCACGCAGGACATCGAAACAGGCGAACAAATCACCAAAGAAAAGTTGGAAATCGTCCAGGTTGGGGCATACAACTTGCCGTCCAATGTGCTGACATCGATGGATGCAGTCATAGGACAGTATGCCGCTGCTGTGTTACAAAAAGGAGACTATATTCTCTCGACGAAACTATCCGCTGTTCCGCTCGCAGAATTTTTGGACCGTTTGAACGGAAGTAAGCAAGCGATATCGATCAGTATCAAAAGTTTTGCAGCGGGTCTATCTGGCAAACTGCAATCCGGGGACATTATTACCCTGATCGCTTCCGATTACGGGGAAATGAGAACGACGACCATGCCGCCGGAACTGCAATATGTCGAAGTGCTTGCCGTAACGACAAGCAGCGGGGTGGACAAAGAAAAGGCATCCACACAAAAAAAATCCGACGATGACAAGCAGCAGTTGCCTTCTACGCTCACGCTGCTGGTACAGCCGATACAAGCGCGACTTCTTGCTGACATAGAGGTCAAAGGCCAACTCCACGCTGCTCTCGTATATCGGGGAGATCAAACCACTGCTCAAGCTTTTATCGCCAAACAGGATGCTTTTCTCTCCGAAAAGTCTACACCAGATAAGGAGGCTGTCCATGAATAATCACCAAATCATTGCCGTATGGGGCAGTCCGGGCAGCGGAAAGACGATAACTTCCATAAAACTGGCTCGGGAATTTGCCTCCAGGCAAATCAATGTACTGGTTGTCCTCTGTGATTCGGTATGCCCTTCGATTCCAACCCTTCTGCCAGGTGTCCATGCAAAAGAACAATCATTGGGCCGATTACTCAGTTTGCCGTCGATATCGCAAGAACAGATTTTCCAGCATCTCGTTCCATGCAAAGCTTTTTCCCATCTGGCGTTCATCGGCTATGTTCACGGCGATAACGCCTTTACCTATGCCAGCTATACCAAAGAGAGAGCACTGGATTTTTTCACCTTGAGCCGACACCTTGCAGATGTCGTCATCGTGGATTGCTCCAGTGTGTTGTCTGCCGATCCGTTATCCGTGGCCGCGCTTGAAGTCGCTGATCAGGTTTTGCGAGTGCATGAATGCACGCTGAAAAGCCTGAGTTATTTTGCCTCCCATTTACCACTGCTGAGTGACTCCCGATTTCATACAGATCGTCATCTGCATCTTCTTTCCAACGTGAAAGCAAAACAAGACAGTGTTCAATACAGCAATGTCTTTGGGGGGATCCATCACCTGCTGCCTTTTGTCTCTATCGTGGAACAACAAGCGGTTTCGGCTCGGTTATTGGACGCTTGCGAAGGAAAAGACGCCCGTTCCTACCTGAGTGCCATTCAAAAATTAGCCGGACGTTTTATGGACTATCCTTCGAAAGCAGATAAGCAACCATTCATCCAGCGCTTGATACAAAGGTTCAAAGGAGTGCGGTCATGAAAGGGGCAACGTTATTTTATCCGGCAAGTAGCAATAAAAAGCCATTTTCCGAAGTACTGAAAGAGGTGCAAGAATATCTCTCCGGCAAATACGCTACGCTTATTTCCCGAAATGCCGAGGAACAAAAACAACAGATCATTTCGTATACCACCAAATATGTCATGGATTATCGCTTGAGTGTAGACGGACTTTCTTTCGACGAACTGGTGGAACGGTTATATGCGGAAATGGCGGAGTTTTCTTTTCTTACCCCGTATTTGTTTTCCCATGATGTAGAGGAGATCAATATCAACGGGTACAAAGATGTCAAAATCACCTATACGGATGGGCGCATTCTCCCAGCTTCCGAACGGTTTACCTCACCGGAACATGCCGTCGACGTGGTCAGACGCCTGCTGCACAAATCAGGGATGATCCTGGATCATTCACAACCGATCGTCCGTGGACATCTGGCCAACAATATTCGGATTACAGTTTTCGGCGCACCGATCACTGATTCGGACAAAGGCGTAGCCGCATCCATACGGATCATTAACCCGCAAAAATTGGGAAAACAAGATTTCATTCGCAACGGAACGGCTACGGCGGAAATGCTGGATTTTGTCAGTCTTTGCTTGCGCTACGGCTTGTCCATTTGTGTTACTGGAGCCACCGGCAGCGGGAAAACGACCTTGATGAGCTGGATGTTATCGACCATTCCTTACGACAAGCGAATTTTCACCATTGAGAATGGCACCCGTGAGTTCGATCTTGTGGTGGAAGATGAAAATGGGCAAGTGCAAAATAACGTCGTTCATACCGTTACCCGGTACAGCGAAGATAACAGGCAAAATATTGATCAGGAGAAGTTGCTCGAATATGCCCTTACCGCCAACCCTGATGTCATCTGCGTCGGGGAGATGAAATCGGCAGAGGCCTTCGCCGCGCAAGAAGCAGCTCGTACCGGTCATGCCGTGATTACAACGACACACGCCAATTCCTGCATTGCCACCTATTACCGAATGGTTACGCTCTGCAAACAAAAATACGATATGAGCGACCAAACCTTGTATAACCTTGTGACGGAGGCGTTCCCGATTGTCATGTTTGCCAAGAAATTGGAGGATAACTCCCGCAAGGTGATGGAAATCACCGAATGTGAAATTCTGCCGGATGGAAGTCGAAATATCCGCACGCTTTTCCGCTATGCCGTGGCCTCCAATACGATAGAAAATGGGAAAATTCGGATTACCGGATCCTATGAAAAAGTCCAAAATATATCGCCAAGTTTGCAAAAACGGCTGCTCGAAAACGGGATGCCGCTCCATCTGCTTGAGCAAATGATGGGAGGCGAATCCGCATGATCGTACTGCTCGTCATGGCCTTTATGGGCCTCGTTGCCGGTTCCTTCCTTGTTCTTAAGTTGAATCCCGCAGAATGGGTGCGCGAAGTAGCCGAACACATTCCTTTTCAAAAGAACCCTTCCTTGCGAAAAAAAATCAAAGCCGTACAGAATCCGAAAAAGAGAAAAGGCATTCGGCTCACGATTGATGAAGCCAAAACGATGCTGGAACAAACGGGAAGGAAAGAATCGTTTGGAAAGGTATGTATTTCTTCCCTTGCCCTCTTTTTGGTTGGTGCGCTATTGGCCCTGGCTTTTGGCAATTTGTTTATGTTGCCGGTTCTCGCTATTGGTTTTGCCCTTCTGCCTTTTTGGATCGTACTGTTCAGCGCAAGCTTTTACAAAAAACGTCTGAATGCCGAATTGGAAACCGCTCTCTCGGTCATCACCACCTCTTACTTGCGCAGTGAAAGTATACTGTCCGCTGTAGAGGAAAACGTCGGTTATTTGAATCCGCCTGTTTCGGATGTGTTTTTGTCCTTTCTGGCCCAGTCCAAGCTGATTAACTCAAATCTGCAACAAGCGTTAACAGAGCTAAAAAGCAAAATCAACAATAGCGTCTTTCAGGAATGGTGCGACGCAATCATGGCTTGTCAGGAAGACGTCACGCTCAAAACGACGCTTACCCCGATCATTTCCAAACTATCCGATATGCGTGTCGTATCTGCTGAATTGGACTATCTGCTTTACGAACCGTTAAAAGAATTTATTACGATGGCGCTGCTTTTGATCGGGAATATTCCGCTCCTGTATTTTCTTAACAAAGATTGGTTTCACACGTTGGTCGATACAGCGGCGGGCAAATTCGTCATGGCTCTTTGTGCGTTAACCCTGTTCATCTCCCTGGCCGCAGTCATTCGATTAACACGCCCGATCGAGTATAAAAGATAAAACCTACTCGCAAGGAGGAACTGAAATGTCAACATCACACTCTCGCGATATGGAAACAACCTTACAACGAACCGCTGCGATTCTGGAAAGACTCCTTTCCCCTCCTCCCTCAGTTCCTGCCCAAATTCAAAGAGGATTGAAAAAATACGGAACGCGGGGCTTTTTTCAACGATTGGATGAGCTGGACCTGCCCGAAGAAACGCGTTACAAGCTACATGCCGTGCGCCTTGTCCTTTATGGAACCGGAGAATTGAAGGATGAATCCGATCAGGAAAACAGGGATGTTCCGCAGGATTGGGGGTACCCCTATGACACCATCTTATAACTCGCTTCATGCCTCCAACTTTATTGAAGGGATATCTGCACTGACCGGAATTTCGACCCACAAACTACAAAAATACGCCAGGGATCATAATCTGTTCAATATTCTCGATCACCCTTATGTCATTGAATCCACGCCGCGCCAGCTTGAAAAGCTCCATCTATTAAACGAATTTCTCGTTTCCTACAAATTGCTCCGATTCGAAGAAAGTCAGGGGAAGAGCCCGTTCCGTTCTCCCGACGATGCCGGAAAGTTTTTTGCCGCGCAATTGGGGCATGTCAAAGACAAAGAGAAACTGATGGTTGCGTTTTTGGACAATGGGAACCATTTGATCGAGTCACGCGTGATGTCGGAAGGCAGCGTCGGGTTCGCCCATGTTTATCCCCGCGAGATTTTAAAAGCGGCATTAAACTGTGACTGCGCCGCCATCATTTTGGCACATAATCACCCCGGCGGTTCCCTTCGCCCCAGTATGGAAGACCAAATCCTGACTGAGCGCCTTGTTTCGATTTTCTCTCCATTGCACATTTCCGTGTTGGACCATTTGATTATTGCGAACGGAACCTACGCTTCCATGGCCGCGATGGGGCAATTGCCGCAGCCTTCCGACGATAAAGTAAATTACGAGAGCATCATACTTCGTTCCGAGAACACAAGCGTGAACGAAGCCATTTATGAGAACCATTCGGCTGCTTGGGATGACTTTAGTTCTCACGACACCACATGGGAAGAAGATGAATTTGAACGATGAAGGAGGTGAGCCTGTGATCGGCATTCTTGTGAGCTTTGGTCTGCTATTTGCAACCGGAGCTTATTTTTTGGCCTCAGAATGGCTAAAGTTGCCTACATGGGCGGATACGCGTGTCATCATGCAAGCAACCAAGCCGTTCAAGCGAAAAAGCCAGCTTCTTGAAGCGATTGTTTCCGAACTTTCAACTCGCCTGACTCCCCTCATTCCGCTAAGCGATTATAAACGAAGAAAGACCGAAGCCATATTGAAATCGGCAGGGATCCGCATGACGCCTGCCGCGTTTTATGCCAAGGCCATCGTCAAATCCGGCTTGGTCGCCCTGTCGATTATTCCCTGCTTGCTCATTTTCCCCTTGCTTTCTCCCTTGCTTCTGTTTTTAGCAATTGGTGTCTACTTCAAGGATATCCAATCCGCGGACTGGGTCATTCGCAAAAAGCGGGAGCAGATCGAGTATGAACTGCCCCGCTTTGCCGCTACCATTGCACAAGAGTTGAAGGCGACCCGAGACGTTTTGCTGATCCTGGAAACGTATCGAAAAAACGCCGGAGAAAGTTTGGCAAGCGAACTGGAAATCACGATAGCCGATATGAAAAGCGGCAATCACGAGACGGCATTAACCCGACTGGAGACTCGTATGGGCAGCACGATGCTGTCCGATATTGTCCGTGGCCTTTTGGCTGTACAACGGGGCGACCAAGGTGTCGTCTATTTTGAAATGCTGGCTCATGATTTTAAGCTGCTGGAAATTCAGCGATTGAAACTGATCGCGATGAAGCGTCCCGGCAAAATTCGCAAATATTCCTTTTATATGCTTGGATGCTTTTTGCTCATGTATCTGGTGATCATCGGTATGGAAATTATGAAAGCCCTCGGCAAACTGTTTTGAAGGGAGGAGTTGCGCATGCAGCATTGTTTACGGTGCAAACGCGGCGAGGGTTATATCGATGTTGTCGTACTTGTTCTGGTTGTCATGCTCGGTATCGCGTTAGCGGTGAAAGTGTTTCCTGTGTTTATCGCCAAAAACCAGCTTGACCGTTTTGCCGACGAATTGGTCAGAGAAGCCGAAATCGCCGGCAGAGTCGGTCAGGAAACAAGCAGTCGCGCGATACAGTTAAAGAACCAGACCGGGCTTGATCCGACCATTTCCTGGTCCAAAACGGGAAATGTACAAATCAACGAAGAAGTTACTGTCACCTTGCAAGTAACGGTGAACATTGGGTTGTTCGGCGGTTTTGGTTCTTTCCCCATCGACCTGACAGCTAAGGCATCAGGAAGATCGGAGGTCTATTGGAAATGAAGTTCATTCGCAATACATTCGGGAACGGATACCCGCTTGTCATAGCTGCGGTGTTGGCGATCCTGATCATTTCCTGCGCCATATTTGAGTATATGCGACTTGTCATTATCGCTTCCGGCGTACGAGATGCAGTGCAAAGCTCCATCATTGCGGTCGCGACGGAAAACTATGCGCAAGTGTATAACGGGCTGAGGGAAGGCTATTCCGGCGGCTATACCTTAACCGCCGCGGATACGTGGAGTGAACAATTCAGTACCGGCGATGTGTATGCTCGCCTGGATCAAACGCTTGGGCTTACCGTACAAGGCAACAAACATATCAAGTATGCCGGTACCGAAGAAGAATTTGCGGTGTCAGGTCTTAACATTTCTGTTCAAAACGCTCCCTTTGCTCCCGCTTCCCCCAGTACCGTTTCAAAATTCGAAGCAGAAGGAACGATTACGCTTGAGGTGCCCTTCTCCTTCGGCTGGCATGCCCTTCCCCCGATGAAATCCACCTTGACCGTGAAAGCGGGATATACGCCAAAGTTTTGAAATCATGTGTCAACCACTGTTTTGTTGAGATTTACAAATATATACAGTACAATAAATTTAGGAGAATGACTGGTTTATTGTACTGTACTCTGAGAAAAAGGAGATGAGTAGCGATGTTTAATCCGAAATCCAAATCGAAATGGCTGATTCTAATCTCGGGAGTATCCGTTATCTGCCTTCTATTGGCAGTTTTTATAATCGGTTCACCAAATAAAGAAGAGCAGGAGCCGGTAGCCAATGTCCCGGAGAATTCAACGCCAGCTTCCGTTGCAATTAACACGGAAGAGAAACAATCCAATAACATTGTGGATATAAAAGATCCTCAACTTGAATCTTCTACGGCTCCGTCACCCTCTCCCGTTATCGTACCTGAAATAAAAGATCAACCAACTGTAACCGATTCACCAGTGCTGCAACCTGAAACGAAAAAAGAAGATGTGAAAGTTCCTATTGCAACTCCAAAGGAAGCACCTAAACCAACGGAGCCGCCAAAACCCAAACCAAAAACTGCTACACAGGATAAATCCACTCCTCCTGTTTATGACGAGAAGGAGACGCAGCCAGCAAAAAAAGATAGCGAACCTAAATCCGGAGATAAAAATAGCAAAGGCCAGGTATGGTTTCCCGGTTTTGGTTGGGTAGATCAGGAAGGACCAAATCAGGAAACCGTGGCAAAAGATATGTACGAGAATGGCAATAAAATTGGCAGTATGGATTAAAATAAAATCTATTAAATCTTGTTAAAGAGTGCGGCTAATATAGCGTGCTCTTTTTTTATGGGAGGTGTTCGGCTTGCGAAGGCTATTCAACATTCTTGGCTTCTTCATTATCGCTTGCATGCTCTCTACTACTACACCCGCATTCGCTACGGGTGACGGCAATATCGATAATGGCGGAGGAGACATGGGGCAAGGTAACTCGCAAAACAAGTGGAGCCCTGGTGATGATGGGGTTCGAATAACTGTCATCCGTGCAAGCAATGAAATGCCAGTTTCTACCCCAATGGACTATACCAATAAAACGATACCTGAAAATCTTCTTCACTTTGGTAAAGTCAGTAAAATTCACTATCGCAATGGAGCAAATTTAGCACCGAAAAATGGTGGCTACATCTATATAAAAGCAAAGCAACCCATTCCCAAAATCATTAGTTCCGGCAGTTCCCCTTCCAATATTGAAGTCATCAAGAGTTATTTCACAGATGAGCAAGTGATACGCAGTATCGCTTCATCTTCTGGAATCGACTTTGACACCCTCACCAACGGGAACTACCGTCTATTACTCGAACCTATTGCCTACTTCACTTTCCAAGGCTCCAAAGTAGGTATGACCGCTCACGAAGCGGCGCTATATGATCAAGTCCTGAGCGGCGGATTACGTTCGAAAATGGTCAGTCTTACTCATCAAAATTTGCCGCTGGCAATGTTTCTGGAAAAGCCGGATCTGGGTTTCCCTGCATGGTCTGGCTCCAGTAGTGACCGTGTAAGCAATGCCCAGATTATATCATCACTCGGTCTTGGCATTGTACGGTTCAAAGAATTGCCTCCACCGCCTCCTGTTGAAAGCGATGCGGAATATGAATATCGGACCGATACCGAAGTGATTACCTCGGTATTCCTATCAACTGGAGAGCAGATTACGCCTGAAGATCCTGCACAAGTCACCTTCTCCGTGATGGGCAGCTCCTACACCGTAACAGACATCGTCATTCCGGAAGGCGATAGCCAGGTTGTCTGGTTTAAATGGCGAACTCCTCGTACACCACAAATGGTCACGATTCATGTAAGCACGAGCCAAGGAAGGTTAAGTCAACACACCATTCAGGCCAATATTGTAGATCTTGATCAGAACCCGCCGCCAAATCCCACCGCCACAGATCGTAACGATTCCTTCAAACTCCCCACTCTTCCTTCCCATCCTCAGAAAACAACGGCTTCATGGGGAGTTTGGTCAGCAAGTTGGCATGCCAACTGGGTTTGGATATCGAATTGGGTATGGCACGGAACCGGAGATGGCGGCGGTTACTGGGTGGATCATGGTCATTGGGAAGATCAAGGCTGGTGGGATTATCACTGGACAAGCTACATCGCTTCCTTATCGGCCACCCATACCGTCAAGCCGGACGATAAAGTGCCCACCGCTTCGGGTAAAACGATGAAATCCGGGTACGGTATTCAAATGAATGTCAACACTTCCCTTGCCTCCAATGCTCCCGCCTCACACATCACCGGAGCCCAGCATGCTGTAGCTTATTTTCCTGAATTCCAATTTTCCACCTACTGGCGATTGTACGACCGAATCACTGGCGGATATCAGGCGGCCTTTGAACTAAAGCCCAATAAATACTCGACCTATAACCGGAGGGTCCATTTTACGCCGATCTGGTTTCCTGATGGAATCTATGAGCCCTATACGGAAATTATCGATGCCTGGACGCCTGACGGAATGTTGCAAGTCAATGTGTCAGACCAAATTCAAATCAAAGAAAATCTATATTCAGATTGGCATATTGCTCCCAAAAAATAAACAGAAACCGGAAAGGCGGTACAACCATGCTGCTACCGATTATCATGCTGCTCCTCTGCCTTGTTGGCGGAGGTGCAGTCTTTTTTTATCTCAACATGAGCAACCGAAAAAAGAAAGCTACATTTGATACAAAACAACAAACAGCCCACGAATTTATCAACGTGAAAGATATTCGCGGACACTATTTGTATACCTTGGATGGTTTGGTGCTGTGCTTTTTGAAAGTTTTTCCCGTTAGCATTGACCTGCTCAGCAAGAATGAAAAACAGCATTTCATCAATATGCTAACCGCCGAGCTTTCCACCGTTCAGTATCCGTTCAAGTTTATTGCGGTTAGCCGTCCAGTTGATATCTCTCCCGTCATCTCACAATTGACCTCATTATTGAATACCGACGACCCCAAACAAAAGGAATTGCTCAAACACGAAATATTGGAGATGAACACATTCGCGCTCTCTGGAGAAGTGGTTGAACGCCAATTCTATCTATCTGTCTGGAATCGCCTTGAACCGGATGGTGAACGAGAATCGCTCCAACGTATTAAAAGTCTGGCTCAACATTTTGAAGACTGTCAAGTACAAACCCAAATCCTGAAGCAACAGGATATTGTTCGGCTGTGCAATCTGGTTCACAATCCGGGGTATACCCATCTGGAAACGACAGATCAAGATGCGGTCATTCCCTTATTAACGGAAGGGGGCCTATTACATGGCCGTTGATCCGGGTACAGCCAAAATCATTGCACAAATTGCTGCAAAAATAGCCACCGATGAACAAGCCCGTAAACGAATCCTCCTGCTTGTGCTTGCGCCTGTCATCACTTTCCTCCTCCTCATCGCCATGATTCTGCAAATTCTGACCGCCCCCTTTCAATTTCTCGGTAGCCTGTTTAAACCGAATGAATTGCCTTATGTCACGGAAATGAGAGCCGACTACGGTTTCACCCAGCTGCTGCAAGAAGCAGATGATGGGTACCGGGAAAGTCTTGGTCAGCAATACGAGGGTGTCATCCTGAAATCGGGTGAAACCGAAGTCGTGTACTACAACCAAATGGATTCCCGATGGGCCAATACATTGTACGGTACCAGCGATACGATTGGCGTAGCCGGTTGCGGCCCAACCTCATTGGCCATGGTGGTATCCACCCTTTCCGGCCAAACGGTCGACCCGGTCACCATGGCAAACTGGGCGTATCAAAACGGTTACTATGCAGAAGGCAACGGCAGTTACCACAGCCTGATCCCGGAAGGCGGCAAGCATTTTGGTCTGCAAGTGGAAGGCAGCAACGCCAAGGAAGCACAAAAAATTGTGGATGCCTTGGCAAGCGGCAAATTGGTGATTGCCATTATGGGCAAAGGGCACTTCACTTCATCCGGGCATTTTATCGTACTGCGCGGCGTCACGGAAGAAGGGAAAATCTTGGTTGCCGATCCTGCCAGCAAAAAACGCAGCGAACAAGAATGGGACCTCGACATTTTCTTAAAAGAAGCTCGACAGCATGCCGCCGCGGGCGGTCCCTTCTGGATATTTTCCAAACAAGGAGTGAACCAATAGATGGCAAAACGAAAAGAGCATTGCGAAATATCAGTGAATCCCTCGTTGCTTAATGTCATTACTCCACTCGGATTGGGGTTTGAACGCAATCGGTTTGTTCTCGGAGAAAACAGTGCAAAAGTATATGGAGTGATTCAGTATCCGCAAAAAGTCGATGTCGGTTGGCTCTCGAAAATGACCAACATTCCCAGCACCATCGTCACTATTGGTTATCAACCTACCGACAACAGCGCTCTGATCTCGGCCATTTCCAAATCGATCATTCAGAATCGAGGCACAGCGGAAAGCGCCAAGGATCCGCTCACTCGTCAACGGGCGGAAAAAGCGGCAAATGACGGTGAACGAATTATGCTTCAGATCGATCAGCACGGAGAAACCGTAGGCTTGATGAATATCACCGTCATGCCGCTGGCCGACGACGAGAAAGGGTTTAGCCGTGTTTGCCGCAGAATGGAAAATACGCTGAGTATGTTAAAGTGTAAAGTTCGTACGTTGGCCAATTTGCAAAAAGAAGGATTTCAGCATCTCTCCCCCACGTTTCCGGGAAACGAACAGGTTGAAAATATCCTCAATCGGATCATACCGATGAGTACGTTTGTAGGGGGCTTTCCCTTTGCCAGCAGCGGTTTTAGCGACGAGAATGGCTACTATTTTGCCAAAGACAGCCACGGCGGACTTGTTATTGTCGATACCTGGCATCGCGGCAATGACCGTACCAACTCCAATTTCGTCATTATGGGTGTGGCAGGCGTAGGAAAATCGACAGCCGTGAAACATATCGCACTCAGCGAATATTTTATGGGAACCAAGCTAATCTTCATCGACCCGGAGTCTGAGTACAAAGAACTATGTCAAAGTTTAAACGGGGATTGGATCAATGCTGGCGGCGGTTCGAACGGGATGATCAACCCTTTGCAAATTCGTCCCGCTCCCCGTGATGAAGAGGGGGAAGAAAACCCGCTTTATAAGGATGAAGGCAATGGAATGTCAGATATGGCCCTACACCTGAAAAATCTTGAAATCTTCTTTAATCTTTACATTCCTGACTTGACCATGATGCAAAAAGCGGTACTCAAGCAATGCCTGATTGAGTTATACAACCAGTTTCACATTACCTGGACCACAGATATTACAACACTAAAAAATACCGACTTCCCCACCTTCTCCGATCTGTTCCAATTAATCCGCCATAAGGAATCGACACTCGAAGACGAAGTCTATAAAGAACTATCCCTGCTGCTCTATGATATTGCAAACGGCGGGGATTCTTTTTTATGGAACGGACATAGCACGATTGAAACCCATTCCCGCTGTATCTGCTTGGATACTCATACACTGCAAAATACATCCGACAATATTAAGCGAACCCAGTATTTCAACCTGCTTTCCTGGTGTTGGGAGCAAATGTCCAAAGATCGGACGGAACGGGTGCTGCTCATCTGCGACGAAAGTTACTTGATGATTGACCCGAATGTGCCTCAAAGCCTGGTTTTCCTGCGAAATGTGGAAAAACGCGCTCGGAAATATGAATCCGGGTTAGCGATTATTTCACACAGCGTCGTGGACTTTCTCGCCCCGGAAGTAAAGATGTACGGGCAGGCGCTTCTGGATATTCCCTGCATGAAGATTATCATGGGTACGGACGGAAAGAACTTGCAAGAGACGCGAGAGCTTTACAATCTTACGGATGCCGAAGAAGAATTACTGGCCAGCAAGAAACGAGGACATGCCCTGTTTATGATTGGTTCTAAGCGACTGCATATTCATTTTGATATCCCTGAGTACAAGTTTGCTTACATGGGAAAGGCAGGCGGACGATAACGATGGAAAGAAAGAAAAAACTCATTGAATTGTTCCTCTACATCGCATTGGTTCTTGTAGGCACGGTATTGCTCTTGCTTAGGGGAGTGTAAGCGATGATTTTATATTTGACCAGCAAGGACAGAGTGAATCTGCTGGATTTTACTGAACAGGAAACCAATCTCATTGCCAAAAAGCTCACTGGCCGTTTTTCTCTTTTGCAGTTTGTCGTAAAAGACATGCGTAACTTTAGCCACTTCAAGTACTTTGTGATAGATCGAAATGCCGTGGTCGAGGACGATGTAGAATTTGTAAAAGCCATTGCGTCCTTTCTCATCATGTACGAAGCCAGAGTAATTGTAATAGCCGAGGGTTTGCAAGCCGAAAGCTCGTTTGCGAAAGAATTGATCCAATCCGGTGTATCTGATCTTGTGACCGCACAAGACATAGAAGACATTCAAGCTGAAATTTTGGAATGCCTTTCCGCTAATGGCATGCAAAGATATAAGATCTCCCCCGCTCCTACTCAAACCAATAATGAATTACCTCTGCCCCAACAAGAGCAGTATCGTTTTGACTGTACCAATATTACAATCGCTATTGCAGGAAGTGATCGCCGGACTGGAGTAACAACAACGGCGTTCAATCTGGTCTGCTGGATTAACAGCCATGGTGGAACGGCTTGCTATGTAGAGGCTAATACGAGCAAGCATCTGGCCCATATCGTCCAGCTATTTCAGCCCGAGCAGGACCGGAACGCCTATATACTTGAACAAATGGATTTCTATTTCACAAAGGAGTTAAACAAAGATTATAACTTTATTGTTATAGATTGTGGCGTACTTGGGGAAAAGCAGCTTCAGGAGGAGTTTGTCCATGCAAATGTTCGAGTACTCTGCGGTTCCGCTATGCCTTATGAGTTGCCGGTTTTCTATAAGGCAATCAGGCGGTGCAAAGAGTACGCTGTACAGGCATTGGGGCTTTTTGTCCCCGGGGATTTGCAGCCTCATGTGCAACGTTTAATCAGCAATAACATCCGGTTCGGTGAAAGCTCCCATGATTTGTTTGATCCTAATGTCAATGCAACAGTGTACAAACGATTGCTCTCTGAGTATATCCTCATATGATTCATACTTGAGGAGAATTGGCCTTGCAATTAGGAGCAACCTATCCGGAAATATCGGCCGTCATTACCGCCTCCCCGAGCGCATACCGTTACGCGGGCACCCGCAATAATATGCCCCTCCCACATCCTGCATGGACGCTGAACAATGAGGCTTTACCTTATTTGAAACCAAAATTTGACGCAAGCGATACATTTCGATTCTTCTGGAACGGGATCACACGGCACCCAAGCGGCAATACGGCCGGCTTTATCAAGACGTTGAAAGACTCAGCCAAAACCGAGCTGCCCGTATTCCTGTTGAGCGAATGCAAGGACCAATCATGCTCGTCTCGGGTGGCGACGACCAGCTATGGCCTTCATCAAAGTTTGCTGAGATCGTGATGGAATGGTTAACCTGTCATCACCATCCCTATAAAAACATCCATGTTCATTATAAGGATGCAGGTCACTTCCTCTGTTTTCCGTACACCTTGCCCTATATGCCGCCCAATGTAATGCTGTCTCCCGGCGGAGGTATGACGGTTACATTTGGCGGCAGCGACAAGGCCAATACCCGCACCGCTCTCGACGCCTGGCCCAAGATGCTTGACTTTTTGAAACAAAACTTGGATGGATAAAGCTCGATAATATCGTTTAAAGGAAATTCCAGTTGAATTTTTTAGGAATTTCCTACCATTTTAACTCATAACCGTTTCTGCATTTCGAATCCCAGCATAGGAGGGAAAATTGCTCATTTCGATATTGCAACCTCAACGAGCCTTTGCATTTCGGACACTTACACTTCGAAGCAGGCCATCCCATAAGCTGAAGGTATTCGAAAATGGCCTGCCCCAGTTTGGAATAAAGTCCTTTCATTGCCTCTCTTGGTGACAAATTCAGCTGATTGACACTAAAGTGATGGTCAATAACTCTCTCTTGAAGGGAATGATCTGCCGGAAGCCAAGCCTGATCATGTGCCGTGTAAAGTTGCATAATTGCTCTGATGATACCCTTAGATTCATCTTCTACGCTGCAATGGAATCCGAGAAACAAATCCCATCGAGGGTGCCTTAGCGGAATACGAAAAAGAAATGGATCAAATGCAGCTAATGTTCTCTTGAGTTTTGTTTCTGTAACAGCGCCTCGATCTGCTCTCTCGATGTCTTGCTTTCGCTTTTCCAATGACTGCTTCCATTTATCCCACTGAAGTTTCTTCTCGTTATTTAGTTGAAGTGTTTCTTCTTTTGCTTTTAGTCCCTGATTGATTTCTTGAATTTGTTGTTGGATGCGATTTCGATTATCTTCAAGAGCCCCCAAAGTTTTTCGGTTAAAACCGAATCTGGATGATAGCTTCGCACCTTCACTCCGAAGAGCCGCGGCAACTTGCTGCAGCTCCAATTGCAATTGTTCAACCTGTTTTTTATCGTTTGCTATTTGCGAACGCAACTTGTTCCAGCTCGTCATAAACGCCTCGAAGCCGGGTTGCTTCGCTTCTTCTTTCGCCAAATTTGCCTTGTGTTGTGCCGCTATTGCTTGTCCATGTATGGTTAATAAATCTTTGATCATTTGATCGGCGAGCCGCTCCGTTCCCCAAAATCTTGATGTGAAACCTGAGCATTCTTGCAGCGCGTAATCAATCGGGTCGTCAGGCTCTTCAATTGAGCCGATTCTTTTCCGATCCGGAGGGTTTTCGAAAAAATAGATTTGATGCTCTATGGAATACAACTCCATTTGATAAACCGTGCCATGTGCCAGCATTTTCTTTTCCGCAAAACCATAGCAAGCGATCTTCTGATTTTCTAGAAGCGTAACGTCGCCAACTTTAGCTGCGTAATCATGATGCACATAGAGTCGAAATGGTTTTGAATTTCGTCTTTTTTCCTCTCTACTGGTGGAAAAATCAATTATAATATGACCTTTATGAGAAGCTTTTCTTACGGTACCTACAACTACAGCCAAGCAACTCGAACCGAGTTTGTCGATTCTGTTGATGATATCGTCCTGCATTCCGAATATATCAGCAAATTTAACTTTTTCCCCGCTTTCTGTAAGGACACCGAATACAGAAACGTTATTCTTGAAGGTATTAATCTCATAATCTTTCAGCAGACTGGATAAGAAAAAATAAAACTTCTGGTGAGCCGGCTGGGTAAAGAATTTGGCATACGCTCGTCTTGAATACCCCAATGGATCCCCAATTTTTCTGACCAGTTTGGCGCTTGTTAATATTCTGATTACCTTTGCTCGTTCATCGACGGACATTCCGTTTGTTTCTGCCAGCGAAATGACTTTTGAATCCGGACTCCGAAAACGGCACCTTTCGTAATGCTGCTGCAACTTGCCTTTTCGAAAAAAGGGATATTCATCATCGGCAACATGTTCAAGAACCGTTGGTTCTTTGTCCTTTTCGTTCGCTGATATGAGATGTTTGGGAAGTTCTTTACATCCTAAACAGACATAACGATTTGGCTCTTTCAAATGCTGGTGATTATGTACCTCTCTTGCCGATCTTATTTCATTTGTCTTCCGGTCAATCGCCCAGTTCATGCTCAAATCTGAAGATTTAGGATGAGACATGCTTCTATCATTCCTTTATCGTTTCCATTCGTTTTTGATAGGGTGAACCTCCGATATAAATCAAGTGCCCCCAAGCAACCTGGATGTCATGATAAGAAACACCCATGATCTCCGCTTGTTTGGTATAATCCATGATCACTTCAGGATGTTTCTGCAATATTAGGATCAATTTTAGTGCGAATCCAATCGGTGTTTTTTCGATGACATTGGTATCTTTTACACAATAAGCTCCTGCATGACCTATTCTCTCAACTGCACCGAATCTGATTAATGTTCTCAACTTTTTTGATACATTACTTTGAGATACTTGTAGAACTTCGGCCATTTTTGTTTGTGGTATCCGACTTATTCCTTCCTTGTCTCGATACTCCAGAAGAAGATCGATTACTTTTTGGTACGACTCGATTAGATACTTCAAATTTTCGAGCTCCTGTCTTTCTGTATTCATATATTTCCACCGTCCTGTTTTCAATCGCTTTTTGCACGTTCAATCTCTGCGCCAAAATCACGAATTATCATTTTGGAGAAGCTCTGAAATTCTTCCGGACTGGTCAAAACCTCTGCCATGTACCGATTAAAAACCGTTTCAATATTGTCGGCCAGTTGCCGAGGATTAACAATCATAAATCGATTTTCAACGGTAATCATCCCACCAAAAATATAGGAGAACTGCCCTCCATCTTTAATACGTCCTTCATGTACCAAACCGTTTCTGAAATGTTTGTAAAATAAATCGGCCAATATCTGCTTTTTACTTGGCAGACGCTGGGCGAACTCCGGGATTTCCGTGGCCAACCAATGAACATACCTTTTGCGCACTTCTTCGATATTTGATTTCAGTCTTGATAGCACATCCATTGTTGTTACACAGAGCAAGCCTGCCGCAAATGCGTCATTGTCTTCATTTAGTTTCTTTATTGGCCCTAGGTAGAAACCATTTATTCTATCTCTGAATGCTTGGATAAGCATCTCTGGATTATCCAATTCGACATCGCGATATTTTAGAGTGGGTGAAAAGTAAATGCCGTCTTCGATTCGCATATAATCAATTCCTTAAAGGTTTTTGGAGATAAAACAATTGCCGCTTAGATTCCCTGTCGGGAAACGAGCGGCTTTTTATTGCCAAGCATGACGCAAACACAAGTGAGGGACAATGGATGGCGTATGCAGCAAGAGGATATACCGCCCATTGTCGTAAGAGCCGCGAAAGCAAAAAGACCTATTTGATCCATAGCGGATAAACAATGAATATGAAACTACTTTTGCAATATTAGCCGGAGTTGTCTCCAACGAAAACAAATTGAAGATCTGTTAGCACAAGCTGATTCGGATGACATGGCCCCGAACCCGCTTCGAGTAGAAAAGCTGTCAAATCGTTCGTAAAAACGGTTATCTACTTCGCTTCGGTAGAGAAGAGAAATGACCGGAACTAGAATATTTTAATGCTCAACTTTGAACTTGTGAATAGAGTTATTCAATTCTTTGGCCATGCGGCTTAATGTTTGCACGGAAGCAGAAATCCCTTCTATCGAGGCCAACTGTTCCTGTGAGAATGAAGCAGCATCTCTACTCCTTTTGTAAGACGCTGTGGCAATGTTGTTCAGTTCACCGATGGAAGCGCTAATTTGTTCAGAACCGGCTGACATTTGTTCCGTCGCCGCAGAAACTTCTTCGGCCTGCGCAGCAATCTTTTCTGAATCTACAACAATATTTTGGAAAATCCCTCCTGCCCATTGTATGATTTGATTCCCTTCATCCGCCTCTTTTGTACCGATTTCGATAGATCGGACCACTTTGATAATATCATCCTGAACTTTTTCGATCATATCCGCGATCATGTCCGCCGACTGTTTGGATTGTTCCGCAAGTTTTTTGACTTCCCCTGCGACAACTGCGAATCCTTTTCCTTGTTCTCCGGCTCTCGAGGCTTCGATGGCGGCGTTTAAGGACAACAATTCCGTCTGACTGGTAATTCCCGCAAGAACCTCGGTTATGCGATTAATTTCGTTCGATCGTTCCCCAAGCTGTCTGACCAGGGAAGCCGATTCATGAACCGTTTTGCTAACCATCTCCATTTTCCTAATCGCTTCTTGAATCGATTCATTACCTGCGCCGGCTGCTTTTGCCGTTTCGTTGGAGAGTTCCGCCACTTCACCGGAAATTTCGGCAATGCGCTGCACACCAATCGCCATTTCTTCCGTTGCCTTGCTGCTTTCTTCCGTCACACTTACCTGCATATCGGAGCCGCTTGCAATTTCCTCGGTCACCACGGCAACCTGATTAACAGCCAATACAGTTTCTTCGACGCTGCTTGCCAATTGCTTTGACGAATCTGCCACCTGTTCGCTTGTTGCTTTAATCCGTTCTATTAACGTGGCCAAATTCTGCCGCATCGCTTCGAAGGAAAGGGCAAGCTGTCCAATTTCATCCTTGGATATTGCCGCTATTGGCTGGCCTAAATCTCCCTCGGCAATCCGTTTCGTGCCTTGAATGAGTTTTTTCAGCGGCCGGATGACTGAACGACTATGTAAATAAACAACCACAAGACCGACTGCAAGTACGATCACAAGGTAGATGACGGACAATTGGTTATTAGCCTTGTTCGTTTGTTCGGCCTGTAAGACTGCGTTCGTGATCTCGATTAATTTGCTGTTACGGAGTTCATCAATACGTTTATTGATGTCCTCGGCGCTTTTGTCAAATTCGCCCATGATCCGATTACCACGTTCGTATCCGCCGGCGATGTACTCGTTTGCCATCTTTTTCCCCATTTCATAGTATCGGTCAAAAGAAGTTTTGGTTTCATCCAACTTTTGCGCTTCATGCGGATACATATCTTTCATTTTTTTCAGGTTTTCATGAAAAAGAGCCGCGTATTTTGCGGCTTGGTCGAAACCGTCGTCAAGTCCATCCTTGCCTCTCGTCGCGCTTATATCAGTGAGCCATTGCTGCACTTGCACGACAGATAACTTTAAATCATCCGCCAAAAGGGCAGCTTTCAAGGTATGATCCTCAATTTTTTTCAATTCCTTCCACTGTGCTTCGGATATGAAGTACTGAAACAACTGCATCGCTATAAAAGCGATAAAAAGAACTGCGAACGAAATGAAACTTTTCATTTTAATACTCATAATCTATTGGTTCTCCCCCTTGTTTTTTATCTATTTAGAATAATTATATTTAAAAAGATGAAATTAAACAATGAACACGGGCACCGATGTGCAATCAATTTTTTTTTAGTTCCCTTGCAAAAAAATCACGCGAAGAATCCCTTTTTCAGGACGCTTCGCGTTGTTTAAAGATTTATTTTAGAATGTCTACCATCCGGAGCAAAATAGTAGCCGCTTCCGCTCTTGTCATCGTATCATTTGGCACGAACTTGTTACCTGCGCGACCGCTGACGATGCTAAGCCCACGAATCGCTTCTACAGAGCCTTTCGCCCACTGGGGGATCGCTTCATCATCAACAAAACCAGTTGTGGTATGGGCTTTGAGCGGTCGTTTGATCGCTTGTGCGACCATGACCGCCATTTCCGCGCGGGTAACCGACGCATTCGGACGGAAGCTGCCGTCTTCATATCCGTCGATAATTCCCGCCTGTACCGCCTGGGCAACCGCTTGCTTCGCCCATGCCCCGATTTGATCGTTATCGTTAAATGTAAGAGCAGCGCCCTTCTCTTCCAACCGCAAGGCACCTGTCAGCATCACAGTAAATTCCGCGCGAGTAACAGGATGGTTCGGTTGGAACGTCCCATCTGGATAACCGCTGACGATTCCTTTGGCCGCGGCACGCTTAATGTGATTTTCTGCCCAGTGTCCGGCAATGTCGGTAAATTCAATAACTGGTTCGTATGGCTTGGGTGTTTCTCTGTAAATAGTCAACGTGTATTTCTTCTTCGTACCATTCTCCGCCTGCACCGTTAACACAAACGTATTGTCGCCTTCCTCCAGATGTTCTTTCGTTCTGTCCGTGATCTCTTTTTCTTTCAGCATCACCTTCGCCGCAAAGTGCACCGGTTTTACCATAATTTCGACTTGCTCGGCTTGTGTTCGGGCTGTAAAACTTGTCGTACCGGCAGCAAACGATGGGCTTAGCTCCAATTTTTTATCCTTATCCCATACCTGCAGTTCTTGCAAATCGGCGTTACTGGATAACACCCTGCCTCCTCCGGAACCGCTACCCCCGGTACCGCCGCCTCCACTCGAAGATTGGGCTGTTGTTGCTTGCTTGCTGAGCGACGTACTCTCGTTACCCACAGCGTCATAAGCAGTAACTTTGAACGTGTAGGATGTATTAGTAGCCAAACCGTTGATCATGGTTCCTTTTACATTACCGCCTACCGCTTTGTACTCTACTTCATCCACATAAATCCGGTAGCCCGTCACTCCTACGTTATCTATTGCACTTGGCCATGTGAGTTTCACGCTCGTCTGCGTAATATCCGACACGGTCAGTTCGCTACCATCCGGCCATCTCGGAGCTTCGGTGTCCGGCTCCATCGGCTGCGGCAGCGTCTTGGCCGATGCACTCAGTTCCGCACTTTCGTTCCCTGCCTCGTCGTAAGCCGTTACTTTGAACGTATAACTCGTTTCTGCCGTCAGACCATTAACGATGAGTGCATTTTCGTTCCCGCCTGCCGTTTTGTACTCGACATCATCTACATAAATCCGGTAGCCCGTCACTCTCACGTTATCCGTCGCGCTTGGCCATGAAAGTTTCACGCTCGTCTGCGTGACATCCGAAACCGTCAGTTCACTGTCATCCGGCCATTGCGGCACTTCTGTGTCTGGTTCCGACGGCTGCGGCAATGTCTTGGCCGATACGCTCAGTGTCGCGCTTTCGTTCCCTGCCTCGTCGTGAGCCGTAACTTTGAACATATAACTCGTTTTTGCCGTCAAGCCAGTGACGATGATTGCATTTTCGCTGCCGCCTGCCGTTTTGTACTCGAAGTCATCTACATAAATCCGGTAGCCGGTCACTCCTACGTTATCCGTCGCGCTCGGCCAGGACAGCTTCACACTCGTTTGCGTCACATCCGAA